>OLWV01000039.1_pt1 | contig 85334 bp, 85 predicted proteins | sample 1644161 | NCBI WGS metagenome assembly OLWV01 (sample SAMEA103958163, study PRJEB25191) | human gut metagenome
ACGACTCATAAATCTACCCTTAATCGTGTATTGGATGATAGTTGCGGATTTTAGGATTTTGTAACCTTTTCTCCCAAAAACACAGCTGTCCGTTTGCCCTCATAATAATAATTATCCACCGGAAAATGCAATATTTCTCCCTTTTCGTTATAATGCCAGTCTTGTGTTCCATAGGCAGTAAAAACAGGATGTTCAACCGTAAAAACTAGCTTACCACCAGACTTCAGTATTCTATATATCTTTTTTACTAAAATCTCATAATCTGCTACATAGTGAAACGCAAGTGAACTTAATATTACATCAAAACTCTCCTCTGGGAATTCCACATCTTCTATAGCACAGCATTTATATTCAACCTGTGGAAAATGTGTTTTTTCTTTGGCTACCTCGAGCATTTTATGAGAAATATCAACACCTACAACAGAAGAAGCACCGTGTTCCATCGCATAAATACAGTGCCATCCATAACCGCATCCTAAATCAAGCACACGCTTATCTTTAAAATCCGGCAGCAGCTTTCTCAATGTTTCCCATTCTCCTGCACCGGCTAGTCCCTGCTGTGAGCGACTCATTTGACTGTATTTTTGAAAAAATATATTATCATCATATTTGTTTTCTTTCATCTGAATTCCCCTCGTTTAAAAAGTTATTTATCTCCGTTGTAATTTTTTTCACTTCTTTATAAAGCTTCTCGGTCATATCGTAGCATTCAAAAAGTGAAAGACCGAGTACTTCAAAAATATGATTAACCCTTTCGGCATATTTTTCAGGTTTATATTCAAAAGTTTCTTAGATATCATATTATCGCACTCCTTTGCTGCTTATTATCTAGGGTTAAACTTAACTACTATTTTTCTTTGCGATATAAAATACATAACTGTAATAATCTACTACTAATCTAAAATAAAGCGATTATAAGCTATCCTTTTTCCTGTGTTTGTTTTAAAGTTTTCATCTATACACTTTTTTATCTTTTCCTGTTCTTTTTCTTTATCCATAACCGTTAAATTTTCAAGCAAATCAGCTTCCCATTGTATTTGAAAATCAAGTCCATCAATTTTAGATGGAGTATGATGGTTGCCTATTATAAAGCATATTCTATCAATATTTTTGTTATAGCCTACCTTTTTTAATATTTCTTTCGCTACTTCTGGTCCTTCCTTTTCTTGATAGACACCATCAATAGAACCGTATTTTTTTTGTGCTTCAACCGCACCAATATCATGTAGTATAGCAATAATACTGATGAATTCTTTTTCTTCCTCTCCGATATTTTCTCCGTTCATTATATCTTCTGCATTTTTCAAAACTTTAAGAGTATGCTCTATGCCAAAAGGAATTTCTTTGAATACTTCTTTCATCTCTATAATAATTTTTTCTTTAAACATAAATTGCCTCCATTTATACCTTATAGGTGTTTTAGTTCTATCTATCCATTTTTTTGTTGACCGATACAATCAACATCATGGGATGGCGCATTTCATCCTGCATCCCCGGAATATCCATCATGTTTTCCGGCGGCTGCGGCTCCACAATATGATTTATTATAAAACCATTTGAAAGCAGTGTATTTAGATATGTGGTCAGTGTTCTATGATATTTTGTAACCTTTTCTTATTAATGTCAAGATTATTTTGAACAATTGTGCCAATATTTTTATGTACAATTGTTCAATTATTTTTATCAGATATTTTGGATAATGCAGTAGCCGTCCTGTAAGAGTTTCCGAGAATATTTACAATAGTAGAATGATGAACAAGTCTGTCTAAAATAGCACTAGCTAGCATATTGTCTAAAAATATTTGATTCCAGTCGGATAGATTAATATTACTAGTAACTATTGTGCTTTTCTTTTCATAACGTCTATCTATAAGTTGAAAAAACATTTTTGCTTCTTGTTCTCCAATTGGCAAATATCCAATTTCATCAATTATAAGAATCTTGTATTTACTAAAATGTTTTATTCTATCATCAAGTTTGTTTTCAATATAAGCTTTTTTTAATTGCTCTATCAAATCTTGGCATTTTATAAAATAGGTACTTACTCTTTTCTTTGCTGCAGCAATTCCAATTGACGTGGCAAGGTGGGTCTTACCCACGCCACTATTGCCTATCAATATAATATTGCTATTATTATCTAAAAAACGTAAGCTTTCGAAATCTAAAAATTGTTGTTTGTTTATTTTAGGTTGAAACTCAAAATCAAAGTCCTTTAATTCTTTCAGGTGCGGGAATGCTGCTACTTTAACCATAGCGTGCACAGCATTAAAATTTTTAACTTCAACCTCTTTACTAGTTAACTCACACAAAGCGTCTACAATGCTTAGTTTATGCTCATTTATTTTATTAATATAGTCATCTATTTGTAGGCTGATTTGTGTTAATTTAAGTTCATGTAAGTTCTTCTGTAACTGTTGATAATTGTTCATTAAACTTTTTCATCTCCTCTAAATGTTTAGCTGCATAGTTTTTAACATCTTCTTTATCCGAGTTTCTAAAAGTTAAGCTCATCATTGCTAAGTGATGATTTTCATGATAATTAATTTTTTTATTAGAAACTGTATGTAAAGTTATTAATTTATGGTCATAATAAACATATAGGTTATTATCAATAACTTTAACAACAATATTTTTATTAATAAAATCAACGGGGACAGAATATAGATTTCCCTTATAGCGAAATAGTCCATTGGAATTGACTTTCGCATGTATTGTTGTATTTTTGTAATAAGAACATATTTTATCATTTGGTAGTGGTAAAAGATGTTCTTTCTCTTTTTTAAATACTAATATCGGAGGAATACCTATTTCCTGACAGACTCTTGAATTAGCTTCATTTGTTATTTCTTGCATCTTCTCGAATAACTCTTCCTCATTATTAAGCAATCCATTATAAGTCATTATTTCATCAATAACTCGCATTGGATTTTCAACTTTTACTTTAGTATTTGGCCTTGCTCTAATGCAAGGTACGATATTAAATCCAAAGTCATCAGCAAATTGCTGAAATTTAGGATTAACTTTACCGTCAGAACGTTCCGTTCTAGCTTTATCCATCATTGTTGAAGCATTATCTATAACTATTTCTTTGGGCACACCTCCTAATGCTTCAAAAGCATTAGTTAAGAAATCAAATAAATATGCTTGAGATGTTGATGGACAAATTGCCCAATATTTGAACCTAGATGCTGATAATATCAAACTGCCAACATTAAAGATAAACTCTTCTCCGTTTTTAAAAGAAAATTTTAATTTTTCTTTCCAATCAAATTGTGCTTGTTTTCCAAAGGAAGTTTCAGATTTTACAGCATCTTTCTTTTTGTTTGGTTTAAAGTATTCCGCAAATTTTTCATGTTTTAAAATATAATAATTAAAATTACTTCTTGAACAATCTAATCCTTTTTCTCTAACCAAATATCTATAGAGATGAGATTTATAATAAAATATTTGGTCCGTTTCTGCTGAAAGCAAACTCGAAATGATATCATAGAAATCATCTATCTTTGATTTTTTAGATTTTCTAACTTTCTTTATATCTCCATCATAATACTTTTTAACTGTTCTTCTATCCACTCCTAATTCTCTAGCTATGGCACTAAAATTAGGTCTATCCAAATTATTAACCTCGACTAAAAGTTTTAGCTTATTTAAATCTTTTACTGATCTTAAAAATATTTCAGTATTAATGTTTATCATATAAATCATATTAATCACCATTAATACTGTGCTAAATTTTACCTTCTATTATACATAGACATATTAGCAACTCTGTACATTATTATCTTAGCATTTATACTTGGGGAGTAGTGCTATCAGGAGAATAGGCAAGTCAAACTGCCAATTACTTAATATTCGGTGTACTAGTATGTGATATTGCCAAAGTTATGCCCTACTTTTTGCGTGTTGTAGGACTATTTCCACAGCTCATGCTGACAATAGTCCTATTGTCTCAACAGCGAAAAAAGTAGTTTATTGTCTCAACTCTATCAAAAGGCAGACTATGAAGCTATTGTCAAAGCAAAAAGAAAAAGGATTCCAGGAGACTGCTAATTTCAGCAAATCTCTCGAAATCCCTTATTTTAAGCCTATTTCTGTACTTTTTTACTTGTTTCGAGACAGTAGACATACCGTCTCCACATGGCTTGAGAGGACAGAATGAATGTCATTTGAGTACGTCCGTTCTCGGAAACATATCCACTTCGCTTTTGGCACTATCGGTATACGGGAACATATCCAATCTCTCTCTGGAATGTATGTAAGCGCCCAATAACGAGGTATATTGAAAATCTCCAAAGTCACTCGACTTTGGAGATTCTTTTCTTTATTTACAATCTGCTTGTACAGTTTCTGACCATGGCAAATAAGCTTCTAGAGCTGCTTTTTTTGCGAAAGACTCTTCATTTGGCAACTTCTCCAAAAGATAGGTGAGATATTTCTCTGAGTCTAAGCCATTTCGTTTGGCAGTTTCTAAAAGTGACAGGATGATCGCGCTAGATTTGGCTCCTTCAAAACTTTGAGAGAAAAGCCAATTCTTACGTCCCATGACTAATCCTTTAATCGCACGCTCAGCCAGATTATTGGATAATACTAAGGAACCATCTGTTAAAACTGTTTTAAATGTTTCCTCATATTTCAAGGCATAGGTGATCGCACGGCCTAACTTCGATCCTGGGAGCACTGATTGATTGCGACACCAATCAAAGAACGTTGTCATCAATGGCGCTAATCTTTCTTTGCGCTTGCACAATCTTTCAGCTGAAGGCAGCTCAGCCCAAGAGGCTTCTAGTGAAAACATCTGGTCACAATAGGCTAATCCCTTGCGCCCCAATGACTGCTTATCTGCCTGTTTCGGCGTTGCTTCAAAAAATTTTCGGCGTACATGTGCCCAACAACCTACTAACTTTGCTTTAGGTAGTTGGCGATACGCTGACCACATATCACAGTGAACATAGCCATCATATTCGCCGAGAAATTCTTGAACAGCTAAGCCACTTCTGCGTTGATCATGATGATAGAGCGTGATTGGCTGTGCTGCTTGTTTTCCTGACAGGAATGTCCAGTAATAAGTCAAGGGAGTCTCATTTTCTAAAACTCTATAAGCTGTTTCATCCGCATGAAGAAGGTCTTGTGTTAATAATTTTTCGTGTAGTAGCTCATAGAGCGGTTCGAAATAATACTGACTAGACTTGATATGCCAATTAGCTATCTCCTTACGGCTAATCGGTAGCCCCATTTTCTGCCAATCCGCTTCTTGTCGATAGTTTGGCACTTTCAGTGTGAATTTCTGATGAATGGTGTGCGCAATAATAGAAGCTGAACCAAGACTATGCGCCAAGGGCGCTTTGGGTACAGGGGCCTTGATGATTTTATCTGTCGCATTTTTCTTGCTACAGGCAACACACTTATAGGCATGCTGAATATGATCCACTCGTTTTAACTGTGCAGGAACATAGATTAATTCTTGTCGTTGCACACACGAGCCGATTTCTTTTAACCTTTCATGACAATCTGGACAGGTACAAGCCTCTCCCATCAATTCATGGTGGATGACCTCTGGTTTAAATTGCTGAAAAATGGCTTGTCGTTTGCCTTTCGCTTTTTTCCGACGATAAGTAATGGTTTCTTCTTCTAAGTTACCTGGGACAGTCACTTTCTTCTTCAGGCAGTTCCACGTCATCAAACAGGCTCAATTGATTCTGGTTATAGTCACGCTTTTCAGAGGATTTACCATAAAGTTTTTTGGTAAGGTAAGCGACTTGTTCACGTAAAAGCGCAAGTTCATTAGACATTGCTTCAATTGTTTTTGTCAGTCTTTCAATCGTTTTTTCTGATGATGACATCTTCGTTAACTCCTCAAGATTTTTCTTTATTATACGCGAAAAAAAGCCGACATTTCAATAGAAATGACGACTTTGACTCTCTAAAATTTTAGGTGTAATAGAAAATCCTTTCATTAACCATTCGACTTGTTCAGGCGTTAAAGCCTGAACTTCCGTAGTATTTCTTGGCCAAGTTAGTTGTCCATTTTCAAAACGTTTATAAAGCAACCAGAAGCCTTCACCATCCCAGTAGAGGGCTTTAAATCGATCACTTTTTCCACCACAAAAAAGAAAGACGGATTTTGAAAAAGGGTCTAAAGCGAATTGTGACTGAATGAGGTAAGCCAGTGAATCGATTCCTTTTCGTAAATCCGTTTTCCCACAAACAATGTAGACGGGCCCCAGATCACTTAAGTTTAGTCCCATAAGCGAACACCTTCTCTAAAATTTCATTTCGTTGAGATACGTCAAGTGATGAGAAAAAGCTGAGCTCAATCGATCCCACTTTACAACGAAGTAAGAGCTCATTTTTAGTTCGTTGTTTAAAGTGTTGCGTGCCAGTTTTGGGCATCGCTAGAGGGACAATGGGTTGTTTCATCATAAAAAACCTCCAATCTTCTGTTTGAATACAGTATAACTGGAGGACTAGATAGATGCGATACACCTTGTTATTGGACGCTTACGAATGTATACCATACTTTTAAAAGGCAGAATAGCATTTTAACTTATGCTACCCTACCTATAACTAAACATTTACAGTTGCATGTGGCCTATTGTTTTTAGCCGTTAAATATTTTATAACTATTAAATAGCGATACAAATTGTTCGAAACTAATATTGTTTATATCATATATTCTCGCATGTTTTAAAGCTTTATTAAATTGATTTTTTGTAAACAGTTTTTCGTACTCTTTGTTAACCCATTTCATTACAAAAGTTTCATATTTTTTTCTCTCTTTAAATGCCATTTTTGCTGGCTTTCTTTTTAATACAATTAATGTGCTATCCACTTTAGGTTTTGGATGGAAATAATACCTAGGAATTTTTGCTAATATAGAAATATCTACCTCTGCCATTAACAGCAATGCTAGTGATCTGTTTGTATCTAATAACATTTTAGCAAAACCATATTCCACTATTAAATAACTTATTGTGGCTGAACTTTCAAAAACAATTTTTCGAATTATATTTGTGCTTATGTTGTAAGGTATGCTGCCAAATATTTTATATGGATTGTGGCTAGGAAATGTAAATTTCAGTATATCATCATTTACTATTTGATAGTTAGGATAATTTAAGAGCTTATTACGAGTTACCTCACATAATTTAGAATCAATTTCTATCGCCGTAACAAAATTACATCTCTTTACCAATTCAGCAGTAAAATGACCTTTCCCTGCACCTATTTCAAAGATGTTATCTTTTTCATCTAAACTTATGCAATTCATTATTTTTTCTATGTGATATTTTGAAGTAATAAAATTTTGACTATCTTTTATATTTACTTTGTTCATTATAACCTCTCCTTAATTTATTGCATCTCTTTTCGAATATTTAGGTATGCAAAAGATGTTTCTCTCTTTAAGAGAAATATCGTTTTGCTAAACAGTTGATATTGAGGTATCATTTTATCGTAAAAGACATATTTGCTCAACAATTGCTTGACGGAAATCAACAAATTTTAGCATTTTTGTAAAAAAGTCGCTATATAATTTGGTGAATTGGAGTTATTTTCATATTTTTGCATCCCGAAGAGTTTCTCTTAAAGAGAGAAACACCTTTTTGCTCAACAATCCCCGACTTTTTTATTATAGTTGCGGTATCACACCGCAATACAATAGTTATAAATATTGAAATAAAGGTGCAGTGAGACGCTGCACCTCCTAAAGAGAATTGATGATGAGATTGTTGGCGTTGTCAACGACAGAGGTGTCCAATGAGGAGAGGTATATCTGTGTGGTTTTCTCGGAGTCATGCCCCAATGCCTCGCTGATAGTAGATACGGGCACGTTCTTGCTCTTGGCTATGCTTGCCCAGGAGTGGCGGGCTACGTAGGTGGTCAGGGGTACGGACAGGCCTATCATTTCTCCGATTTTCTTCAACTGCTTGGTGATACGGCTATAGGCATTCTTGTACTGTCTCCAGAATATGGCTCCCTCTCCTTTTGCTATAGGGAGCAGGTAGGGAGAATCATCTGTTTTGTACTTCGCCACTATCTCCTGCATGGCAGGTTCCCATTTGATGTGCAACTGTTGTGAGGTCTTCTGACGGCGGTAAATGAGCGTACTGCCATGCAGATTGCTTGGTGTAAGTTGTGCCATATCGATGAACGACATCCCACGGGTATAGAAACTGAACAGGAACATATCCCTTGCAAGCTCCAAACGGGGGTTCAGACTCAAGTCCAGCTCTTTCAGTTGCTTGATGATTTCCAAGGGGAGTGCCCGCTTGACGGTCTTGTCGATGCCGGTATATACATGCTTGAACGGTGAGGAAGAGATGACCAGTCCGTCATCTACGGCATGATTGTAGATGGTGCGCAGGTTGCGGATGTAGAAAGAGGTGGTGTTGCGGCACAGTCCGCTGTCTTTCAGCCACTGTTCATAGCCTTGTATCGTTGTCCCATCGACTTCCTCCAATGGCACATCGCCTCCTTTCAGGTAACGCTGGAGGCTGTTGAGGGTGGTTTTGTACCTTGCTACCATCCGCTTCTTGCCGATGCGTCTCAGTTTTTCGTTCAACTCCAGCGTATAGCCGATAATGCCATGTAATTCTTTTCCCTCATGGAAGTTGTCAACGACGGTGTCTGCTGTATATGACTGCCCTTCCTTGTCCAACCGTGCAATGACCAACAGCAGTTTCTTCCTGTCAGCATCCAATGTATCTTTCAAGGAAAGAAGATAGGCTTGACGTTGTGGAGTGACGGAAGTTGGCAAAATGATGTTTGAATGGTCCGCATCCCACTCTGAGGAATAGATTCTGTACTCTGTATGGATCTGACGTGCCACACGATTGTGTATCACCTGATAATACAGGCGACCCTCTTTCTCTTGAACAGATGATGTTCTGAACTTTAATTTGATGGATGCCATAATGCTCTGACTTTAACATTGAAATTGCAATTATTACCTTTATATATAATATAAGTGACAGACAAACAGGTATAGGAGGGATGGTGCCTCACCGCTCGGCATACAACAGCTGATATTCCACCCACCTCCGTTTCCTAATGGATGCCACTGCTTTTCCCCTCCATTTGCAATAGCTCAGATAGAGTGGCAGGATGTCCCTGTCGCCACGTTCCAATCGGGTGAGCAGGGACGCTTTCGGGTATCGTCCATTGCCTAACAACTTGGCTGGTCCAATCTGGTACGAGAGGGTGGCAAGCAGATAAGCATCCCTGCCATAACGGGCATATAGGCGCAGGTGCCGGAGGAGGTCTGTCCGTAACAGCAAATCTGCACGCTGACGTGTCAGTGTTTTCGGGAAACGCTCTCCCTTCTGTAGCTGGTGACCATAGCCCACATAGCCCGGTGTGGTCTTTGGGTCGTGCCAACCCTCGAAGTGTTTGGTAATGGCTACCATCCGTTCAAACAGTGCCCTGTCAATGGTTTGGCTTTGACAGGGCACGCTACAGATGGCCAACATGCTCAATAGTACGATGATGTATCTTCTCATTACATTATTTTATATAGGAGGTGCGATGTCTCACCGCACTCTAATCAATATCACTACATCATAGTGCGGAACTGCTGAATCTCTTTAATCATGGCTTTCACGTCCTCCCCAACCTGAACGAAGTTCTTGTAGAGGATGCGCTCTCGCTCTTCTTTCGACTTGAACTTATAGAACTTAGGGAGAGGGACATACTCCGATTCCTCCTTCTTTATTTCCGTCATATCGAAGTCGGTCTTGCAGTAGAACTTGGATGTCTTGAACTCCTCGCTCTCCTGGATGTTCATGCTTCCGTTCATCCCGGTCTTGGTGACTACGAAGTCACGGGCGGTCTGTCCACATATCCAACCTGTGGGCATATCGGAGATTTTGCTTGCAGGCACCAGGCTGTCCATATTCTCATTGAGGTTGATGGAGGTCTTGTCACGGTCGATGGTCACGCCCTTTTTGAGTTGCACTACTTTACCGAAGATGTCACTCGACAGCCATTCGAGGGTTTCCTTGGCTCTTGCCGAACCGCTCACCACATTGCCCACGGTGGTGATGATTTTCTGCATACCCACCTTGCCATAATCGGCTTCCAACTGCGGAAGTTCCTGAAAGCCAAGTGCCACGCTCACCTTGTTGCTTCGGGCTGTGCCTATCAGTCGGTCTATCTTGTGGAAATACAAGGTCGGCAACTCATCGACGATGATGCTGACAGGAACGTTCTTGCCCTGTCCTGTATTCACCCTCGTTACAAGGCGGTTGAGAATCAAGGCATTCAGTGCACCGATGATGCTCTCCATCTCGGGGTCGTTGGCAATGAGCAGATAACTTGGATTCTTCGGGTCACTGACCTTCAGGTCGAAGTCATCGCCGTCCTTGTGGAATATCCAGTAAGATTCCTTGGTGGCGAGACGGGAGGTATAGACACGTAGCGTGCCAATCATACCTTCCAACTGCTCCATGGCTTTGTTGGCAAAGGCAGTCTGGAACGGGCCAAGCAAGGGGGCTACCTCGTTGTCGGTCTGAAGTACCTCGAAGATGGTCTGATAACTCTCATTGAGGAACGATAGGATATGTGGCATGTCGCTGTACTTGCCCAACCAATAAGCGGGCTGCACCTCCGCGCCCGAATGGTCGAACACCCGTCCTGTGGGTATCAGCCTTTTCGTCTTTGGGTCTTCACGCCGCTCGGCAATCAGCATCTTTCCGTCCTTGTCGTAGGGCTCCTTGCCGTAGTTGCAGAAGAAATAGATGCAGGCGGCAAGGAAGTTGACGGCAGAGGTCTGGAAGAACTGGTCGCTGCCACCGCCGCCTTCCTTCTTGCCTTTTTGCAGGGATTCAAGCAGGGTCTCGGCGGTCTCGCTCGCTGCGGCAAGGTTGTTGATGTACTTCAACTGGATGGGGTTCACACGGCGCGAATACTCCACATCCACAAAGTTGATGATGTTGAACTTCATGCCATGGGGCATCTTGCTGTCCTTGGCATTCTTGTTCTTCAAGTAATGATAGTAGAGTTTGGTGGCGAGAGTGGGAAACTTATAGTCGTACACCACCATGGCAAAGCCCTTCTCGCTGTGCTGCCTGATAAACGGCTCGATGATGGAGAAGGTCTTACCAGAACCAGGAGTACCCACAACCCATGTGCCACGGAACGGATTGACGATGTTCACCCATCCCTTGCGGAACTTGCCCTTGTAATAATAGCGCATAGGGATGTTCACGCTGTACTTGTTCTCCTGCAACTCCCTGCATTGCTCAAAGCTCTCATTCTCGAAGTTGAAGCGGTCTTTCAGCAGCCCTTCCTTCAGGAACTTAGAGATATTGTCGAGGGCGATATGCACCAATACGACACCGACGATGGAAGTGAGCATATAGAGCCAAGTGTTCAAACGGAGGGTATAGAAACAGGGCATTATCGAATGACCGAACAGCCATACGGACTGCACAATCAGCAGCACTCCCGACAGCAGCGGATAGAGCACCTGCCTGCGAGCGTCAAACTCCAGATGCTTCTTGTTGCGCGTTCCCACACAGGTGATACATATCAGCAGGAACGTAGCCACCTTGCTATACACGAGGTTGCCGTCATGGTAAATCATCCACCGCTTGATGCGAGTGTGGATATCCGTCACTACGCCGCCCAAGAAGTCCAACTGCTCCGGCTCCAGTGCGTAGGCGAAGAACTCCATCAGGATGGAGACATAAATCACCGCCCTGAATATCTTGTAAAAACCCTGTAACTCTTTGCTTTCTTCCATTTACTTTACGATGATGTTGGGTGATAATGAGAAAAGATGAAGGATGCCACGGTGGACACCCTCCAATCCTCTTATGAGTTTTATTCGTAGCCGTTGATGGTCTTCTCAGACTCTACTGTCCACGGAGAAATAGTTGCAGATATGACCTCCAAGGTGTTGCGTACAGGCTTCAATGAATAGCTGTAGGAATGACCCGCTTTCCACGTGTCGTTTGTGAGGAATACGAAGTTCTCCCCATTGCTGAGTTGCAATGTCATGTCTGGCATAACCTGTGCAGGAACATAAAGCGTATATTCCATGTGGTCACTTTGTGGGTCGCCGAAATAATAGGTCGTCACCGACTCGTCACTGCATTCTACCTTTCCGGTCTTGATGTTGAAAGTACCGCTGTCAAAATAACCGACGAACGTGAGTAGGCTTCCTGCAAAATCATTGGTGGTGAAACCGTATTCTGGTGAGGTATAGACCTTGATGATGACACGCACCATCTGATGGGTGAAGTTCAATGTAAGGCTCGGATTGGCGTATGATGCCGCTCCACTGGCAAACAGAAAATCATTGACCTTCTGCTCACTCTGTACAGCTGCCTCCGGCACTTGGAACTCTATGAGGTCGTTGGTAGGATTTGCCGTATAGGGATAGTAGGCATTGAAGGTGTGAGTGTCTGTGTCCGTGAAAAACACCTTGTTGGCTGACACAAACTGATTCGTGCCGCCGCTTCGGGTGAACTTCATATTGTTGATCATCCCTGTGGAAGAGATGCCAATCATATCATTGAGTTCCCACTGGTTGTCAACGGCTCGTGTGGAAACGGCAGGTTGCAGCATCTCCAGATTGGTGAATACCTGAAGCTGCTTGGTTGATGTGCTGTCGGTCACGACCACAGAACCTCCGCCACCGGGCAGGTAAATCTCATTGACGATGTCTTGGTCACAGGACGTGAGGAGCATGGCTCCAAGTCCCAACATTAGAAACAAATTCTTTTTCATGCTTTTTCTTTTTTAATTGTTGTACTTTGATGATGATACGGGTGATACTCGATGTCTGTATATGGGCTAATCCATAATCGTGATGATGGGTCTCGCCTTATGCGGCTGCCACTTGGGAGTCTCCTGTATGGCACCGCTTCCCAGTGAGTAAAGCCATGCCTTGGCGGTCGCTTGTCCTTCTACCTCCGTTGAAGTCCAATACCAACAGTCATCATCCTCATCGGGGATAGGTGTGCCGCCGCATTTCAGGATGTATGGGTTGATGATGTCCTTGGCATGATAGAGCAGACGCATCTGTGCCACACTGGGGATATAGGCACTTTGCCCGTAACGCCACATGTCGAAGACACGCTCAGCCAAAGGCGACTTCACATCGGTCGTGCCATAAAGGGCAAAAGTGTTCTTGTTGCCGTCGTAGGCGGTGAGGTCACAGGATGTGTCCTGTTCCACACCGATACTGTCAGCAAAGGCTTCGGGAGCGATGTCCCACAGATAGACGGCATATCCGTTTCCCTCCATTTCTTCCCTCTGATTGACGTTGAACACCACTGCAATGGCTTGCTTGCACGATTGCTCGTAGGTTTCGTAGGGCATCACCTTGCCGTCAGTGGTCAAGATATGGGTGACCTTCATGGCTGTGTCGGGAAAGTCCTGATGCTCGTCACAGGCAGTCAGCAACACCGTTGCCGCAACTGCCAAGATTGAAAACAGTTTCTTCATACGCATAGTCATTTTACAGGAAGTTTCACACCCAGGACAATACCCGTTCTGAACAGGTCTTCACCCTTGATCATCACATCGGTCTTCACCTGCCAGAAGAGCTTCCAGCCGTGTCTGAGTGTATAGTTTTGCTCATAGCCGAGGTGGATGCCACCCAAGAACCTGTCAGTATCGCTACCTGCCGATGCTCCTATGCGCATGTTGCCATGGTGGTTGCGTCCTCTTGCCACACAGGGCTTATAGGCAAAGCCGAAACCATAACTGCGGTAGTTGTTCCAAAAACTCTCAGGACAGACATGACCGCACGATGCGCACTCGTTCCACTTGATATATCCGTTTGCAAAATACTCCCACGCATTGTGGTACTTCGTCTCATACTCGTAGGACAGCGTCACGTCCAGTCCTCGCTCATACAGGCATCCGAACCCCAAGGATATGCGGTCGCTATTCTGCTGCGCCATTGCCGGAGTCATGCTTGCCATAAAACAGATGACAACGAGTAAGGTATGCACAAGCCAATTCCTCACTCCTAATTCCTCATTCCTAATTCTCATTATTCCTCCTCCAACAGTATATGGTTAAACGAATCGGCAGACAGCACATCCTCATAGTCGATGCTGAGCGAGATGGTGCGTCCACTTATCTGTTTTTCCGACAGCTCGATGGTCAGCACCTTGTCGTTGGGGAAGGTCATCTTCTTCACCACAATCACGTTGCGATAGCCATACTTGAAGGTCTTCGCATCGTCCAACACAAGAGATGGGGTCAGTTCCACTATCTGCGCATTGGTAGCCTTGCTCTGCTTCTTGTCCGATAGTTTGATGCGCATCTCGTCGATGTCGAAGCGGATGTTGGTCTTGTTCTCCACGGAGAAGTCGATGAAGAAATATTCGCCCACGCTGTAGATGTTGTTCAGGCGCATTACCATGCGGTGCATCTTCGTCGCCACGTTGCGGTATTTGGCAGACGATGACCATATCTGACGTGCATACTTGGTCATGTCGGCAGTGGACAGGCTTACAGCGGGATTGTTGTAGGCATTGCGCTCCGAGCATTCTATTTCCTTATCGGTTACTGCCTCCTGCATCCTCGTGGTATAGAGCAGTGCATACTGCGTGCGGTAGCGTTCCGTCACGATTGTCACTATCGCCAACACCTCACCGTCGGCATACACGTTGTCCTTCGGCTTCAGGCGGATGGTGTTGTTGATGGGTTGGTCGCCCACCACCTTGTCTGTGGATATATCGACAAAGCGGATGGGTTCGGAGGCGGTGATGACGGTGGTCACTTGGTCGTTGACCGTCAGCTGCTCCATCTCCATGTAGGTGGTCTGCGCCTTGGCTGAAAGCACGCTCAGCGAAAGCAATGCACAGACATTCATTTTCTGAAAACAATTCATATTAGTTGATTTTTTGATGTTTATACTCTATGAGCCACCGTTCCCGACAATTCCGTTGTCGGGCAGTGTCTATTTCCTTTTCTCTTTCCCATTTACAAGGTAAACAAACGTCCCATACTTCAGCTTCACTTTGTTCTTCTTGATAGCCTTGCTGATGGCATTGCTTGTCTTCTGGTAGGCATTGGTCACGGCTTGCATTCCCCATTGCGAGAAACTGTTGTTCGCTCCACTCTGGTCGATGTTCATGTTGCTCTGCATAGCACCGCTCGCCACATCTTTCGTGGTCTCACGGAACTGGCTGCCGGGGACATACAGTCCCTCCAGTCCGTCCGTGTCATAAAGCGAAAGCGAAACCTTTATCAGCTCGTCATCCACAAGGATGGAGTTGATGCTACCCTTCACTCGCTGCGAACCGAAACCGCTCATGGTGGCATAGAGGTACGACCCTTTCTTCACCACGGTCTCACCAATCTCAATATCGTCCAACAGTCTCAGCCGCACCCTCGACCCGTCCGTAGCCTTCACGTCCTCGTCAATGATGGCCTTGATGAGCTTTGGCTCATGCTCGTTCTGCGTCAGGGTGTTGAAATAGTCCGAAGTCACCTTCACCTTCTTCACCACCTCCTGTGCCTTGTCCTCCTCGTCCAGTGCCTTCACCGCCTTGCTGTCCTCGGCAATCTGACCTTTCACCTCAATCTGCTCCTTGGGAGGCCCAGCCTGTGTGGTATCCTGGGCCACGGGGGCAACTGCCGCCTGTCCTCTCAGCCTCGCTTCGGCGAGTGCCTTGTTGAGTGCTTCGAGTGCTTCCGCTTCTCGCGCCTTGGCATCGGCCACTTCGGCTGCATCGTCCTTCTCTTCTGCCTGACGGACGAGTTCCGCAAGGTCTTCTTCTGTGTACTTGGATTCATACGCTTCTTTCTCTTCTTCGTTGTCACGCTCAATGTTATCAACAGCCGAATAGTCTGCTATGCGACCATACGACTTCGCCATGTTCTCATACTTGCCACCGATGCCGTCACCATTCTTAATCTGCGCTCCGGGCAGGTTGGGGTTCAGAAACTCGGTGGTCTGCAGGTTCTTGTCCTGCGTTTCCGCCACCTCCGTATTGAACATGTCAAAGACAAAATAGCCTGTGGCAATCAACGGGATGTACACGATGGCTGGCAGCATGTACTTCGGCTGACGGAAGTTTATCTTATCTGTTATTCTCATCGCTGTCTGATTTTGATGTTACTGACTTGTCTCGATTCTCCTCGTTGGTTCGATGCGTCACGGGAGGAGTGATGCAATGGGCTGCATTCATCATCTGCTTCATGCGCCCTTCCTGCCGCTCGATGGCACTTGCAGCCTCCGTCCGATGACCGTAATACCGCACCATCCTGTAGATGTTGATGCCGAAGCACGTGGCGACAAAGCCGAAGACGATGACGAGAAACAGCGTCTTGTGGGCATTGGCAAAGCCTTGCACCTTAGCCGCCGCACGGTCTATCCTCGCGGTCTTGGCAAACTTGCGCCCTGCCGCCACCTCCTTCTCATACCGCTTCTTGTACTTGGGGTCGTTCTTGTCGGGCATATCCTCGCCCACAAGCATCCGTCTGATTCCTTTTACACTCATACCGCTAGGATATTAGAAGTTTGACTTCGACTTCTGCTCAATATCCTTGTTGAGCAAGGTTCTCCAGTTCGTGATGAGCAGTCCATGAGGATTGTTCTCCGTCCTCGGCACGCGCTTCACCTGTCCCGCCGTCACCAATTCACGCATCAGAATATTGCTCCTTCGCTCTATCCTTTGCCTACCGTAGTAGGTGAACTCCATCTTCTCCTTGTTGAACTTGATGCTGTCGCAAAAGATGCTGAACACGGCACTCGTACCCATGATATTGTTGTAAAAGCCCTTTTCCTTCAGCGTATTGTACTGCGCCAAACCAGTTTCATCGACCAAATACATCGCCTTCTCCATCGAATAGCGGATGTACTTGTCATCGGGAGCAAGCGTAAAGAAGTAATGGTGGAACATCTCGATATGGCTCTTTGCCTCCACATCCAGCGTTTCCTCCATCGTGGTGCGGTTCACCAGTATGGGCACGTTGCCGTCCAATACATACACCTTTTGCTGCGCGTCCGTCACCATGCAGCGCGCCGTCCAGATGCTCGACACCGAGATGATGATGCAGCCCATGAGGAACGCAGAGCAGATGATGCCCACCAGCTTGATTTTGTTTTCTAAGTTCTTGATTACCATACGTTACTGCTTGTTTGAGGTCTGATTTCTCTTCATTCTCACATATTCACGGTGCAGGATGGTGTATATGTCCTTCTCAACTTCTTCCACCAGTTTGGCGTAATACTTGATGCAAGCCTCTACGTAGATGCCTTCGTATTTCAGTTGGATCCACACCCACCAGATGTCACGTTCACGTCTCCGTCGATTTCTGTAGATTTTGGCACGATGCAAGCGATAACTCAGGTAATCTACCATAGGCACTACATACTCGTCGTTATCCTCAAAGCCTTCTGCCATCTCCTCATACTGTGGGTCGATGTAGTTGTTTTCGGAATTGAAAAACTCTTCCTTTGCACGCTTGTTGGCAAACGCCATGAATTTCTCATCTTTGAGCCAACGCTCAATTTCATTTTTTGCTTTCATTTTTCTTGATGGTTACTTTTATTTGTTTCAATAGGAGGTGCGGTGACTCACCGCACACTCACATGTTATCTCATCACGGTCGCCATGGTTCCCGTAGCCGTCATCTTGGCTTGTTGTGCCACGCCCTCGCCGAAGTTTCGGGTTGAGAAGGCGGTGTCGCCCTCTGGTATCATCCATGCCGCAAGGTCGGGCACGAGGTTCAGGCATTTCAACGCCACGATGCTCGCTGCCATCAGATAGCCTGCCGAGAAGAACGAGTTTTGCAGATAGGCTGCCATCGTCTGCTCACTGGCGGTGATGGCCGTCAGGTTCTCTACCTGTATGCAGAGCACAATATCAAACAGCAACAGGACGTAGAAACCGACGAAGTAGAGCATGGCTCCGTAGAAATGAACTGTCAAATAACGGGTTAGCCACTTCGCCCACGCTCCTTCCCACTTGGGCAGCAACGAAAATGCCCATTGTATTGGACCGAATATAGTGAGCATTCCGAGCAATATCTGCTGACAGTATATCGTCGCCCACCAACCGATGCGGAACACGATCAGGGCTATCAGCATCACTATCTTGTCGATGCCCACCACGGCCCCTGCCGTCAGTGAGGTGAACCACAGTTTGCTGGCATCCTTCTCCATGTTGGTCACTTCGTCCACGCCCGTCTGCTCCATCGTCGCCTCTATCAGGTTGGGGTCTGATGTGCCCTTATGCGCCACGTCTGCCTGTGCCTGGAGGTCAGTGTACATCGAGTCCCTGACATATACCAACTGCTGCACCTCCTCAAACTTGTCGGAAATTTGGGTCGCCTCTGCCTCATAGAGGTCGTGGGTGTAACTGCCGATGCAATTGGGAATATAGGATAGAAAATCCAATACGCACCAGCTGCTGCCGCTGTTGGTCATGCCTGTGTCAGCAGGTGGGTACCACCAACAGAGGATGATGCTCACCACCAAGGGCTTGAACAGTTTCATCACGTCCAACGGTTCGTTCTTCACCATCATCTTGTAGGCCATGCTTGCCGCCACGATGATAGAGAACAGTGCCGCCAATGCCATACACATTTGGAGGATCCACCAGAACGGCCCTTGTGAGCCTGTGAAGGTGGCATCGGTCAGGAACTCGTTGGTCTGGAATATCACATCGTCAATCTCCTCTTCGAGGATGTTGATGCCGAAATCGCTGAGTATGTTGTCTGCCATCAGTGCCTGGTTCTATTGTTGATAATCTCTTTGATAAACTCTATGCCTTTCGGTGTCCATGACAGATAGAAGTGGTAGAAGCAGCGCATCCTGCCTGTGACATATACCGCAATGCCCTTGTCCTGAAGGTCTTCACGCAGTTTCCACATTCCATATTCCTTGGTGATGATGCCTTCCTCTTTGAGGGTCTTCACAATCTTGCCGTAGTAACTTCCGACATATTTGTGAAGCTTTGACATTGAAACTACCTCTAAATCAGATGGCATATAATGCTCATCAACGATGGGTGTCCTGCCGATAACGCTGATTCGCTTCGGCATCCTTGACATCTCCAACTGCCACTTGCCGTTTTTCCTCTTGGCGGCATAGAGACGTAACTGTATTTTTGATATTGATTCCATAGCTATTTCTTTATTTTATGTTCTTTCGATAACAGGAATGACTCCCACGCTCTTCAGTTTCTCATAGAGGAAGCGGCGACCTTTCTGTGTCCATTTGGTGTTCATGCGCACATCCTCCGTACCGTCCTTGTGTTTAATGAGGTAGGTCTCGCTGGTCACATAACCGCAGTCCTTGTAGTCGGCATACAGAATCCACTGCTTGCCACGCTGATACTGGATGTTCATCTCCTTCAGACGTCGGTTGAAGCGGATGGACGACTCGCCATAGTCCTGTGCTATCTGTGTGACCAGGACACTGCTCTTCGTGGCAAGGATGATGTCAAGGTAACTCACCTTGTCCTTCATCTCCGTCACCTCCTGTTGCAGGTCATCCACCTTGGATCCCAACTCAACGATGCGTGTCCTTTGGTGTTCACACTCCTGTTCGACAAGCAGACGCTTTTGTCGTTCTTCCTTCAGATTGACTGCTAACCGTATCAGGAAGTCTGGCTCTGCCAATGCCTTCTCGATGGTCTGCTGTGTCATATAGGCACCATGCTTGCGGATAGAGGGGAGCACCTCCGATGTCACCCACTTGCGGAAACGTTTGGCTTCGGGTTTGCGACTGTCAAGGATGACATCATACAGTCCGTCTTCATTGATAAAGTTTGTAACCTGTTCTCTTCCAAGACTATCCGAGATGGGGTACTTTGAAAGTACATCATCCGAAAGTCGTTGTACCAACTTGCTGGTTTTTAGTCCAAGAACTCTTGCCACATCAGCCAAACAGAACAAGGGTTGCTCTGGTGTTCCTGTGGTTCGGACTGCTCCAAATTCCTCGTTGTTGAAAATCTGAATATCGTTCATATCTCTATGCTGTTTTGTGATTATTTCTTCTCTTCCCTTATTTCTATCTGTTCACACTTTCTTCACCCTCACCGCTGTTGGCATCATCGCCGTCAGTGCCTGTCGAGCTCCTCACGCCCTTCATGTTTTCCTGCCAACGGCTCTTGGCATCGCTGATGATGCTGCCTTTATGTACTACACGGTCGTTGGTGGCTGCCAAGAGGGCGGTAGTCTGGCTTTGGGTGTTGAGCTGCACAAGGTATTTCAGTAGTGTCTCGTTCTGTGTCGTCAGGTCGGCATAGATGCTAAGATACTGCCGCTTTCTCTGTGCATTGGGCATATAGGCATCCTTGGTGGCTTTCACGGCACACTGGTACATATTGTACAGTTCCTCCCACCGACGCTTGTCGTTGATGGTGCCTCCTGTAGGGATGATATGGTCTATGTTCGCCTTCATCTTGTCCAACTGACCGTTGATCTTGCTGCTTTCGGCAAGCCAGGCGAGGTCTATCTGTCGGTCGGCTACGTTCAAGGCTTCCACCTCAGCACGCTTGGTGAGGGCAGAGTCTATCTTCTCCGCATCATCTACTTGGTTGTAGAGGTTGATGCCGGCAAGAGTGCGGAAACCTAACTTGTTCTTCTCTGCCGCTGTCTTCTTATAGTTGTTATGTAACAGCCAATAATAGAACTCAGGGGTGAGAGAACCGCCACCTGTCTCCATCACCGTTATCTGGTTCTGCTTGGAGGAGTCGTGGTTGTAGGTCACGCTCTGGGCTGTGGCTTTGATGGTGGTTGCTACCGCCATGATGAGTATCATTGTCTTCTTCATGTCCGTTCTTCTTTTGTTTACAATCCGTCAATAGTCAAGTTTTCCTGCCACTTTCCATCGGCTGAAGGCATCTTCCAGTATCTCTTCCTTCGTCCTCGTCCGATACACCTTCTCCTTCCAATAGCCCATGCGCAGCTGCACATACCGCCATGTCTGGAAGTAGGCTTGGTTCAGATGTTTTTCTATCAGGTCCAACGAATTGTTGATATTGTCCAACACCATCAGCAGGTCGGAAGTTGAACAGGCTGCCGCTCCTGTGGCATACAACACGAGGTCGTTGACGCTATGGTAGAGTTGGCTTCCTTCGTTGTATATGTTGTCGATGGCTTTCTTGTTGATGCTGATGAGCATCGTGTCAGCCAGTTCGATGTGTTTCCGCTTGATGACCTTATCATTGAAGTCCTCCAACAGGTTCTTGTAGTCACTGATGCGGTCGCTCACCGTCTGGTAGGTGCTCTTCACGTTCAGCACCGTGCGCAACGACTGGTACATCACATCGATGATGTCGAAGGCCCGGGTGTATTTGTCCAAATCCACATTCAGTTCCTTGTATTTGCCCACCTCTTCACTGCTGTATTCATGCAGCAGTTGATTGCTGTACTCCAAAGTGCTGCGTGCCAGCAAGAGGCTGCGCTGCTTCTTGTGGTCGTTGATGTATGCTTCCACCGATACCGCATCGAATCCCCATTGCGCCAAGGCTGTATTGGGGAAGAGGGTAATCAGCAGGAGAGCTATGATGATGGTATGTCTCATTCTCCGTTCCTCCCTCAGTTTTCGTTCTCGTTATCTTCACCATTCCCTCTGTTAGGGTCTGCATTCTCTCTCCATCGCTCGTAGCACTCTTCAATGAGTGTCCTTCTGCGACCTTGGTCTGCGTCGATTGAAGGAAGAATGTCCTTCAGCACGTCAATGATGCTGCGCTTGTAGTGCATCATTTTTTCTAATGATACCAAGTCGGCGTAAATCTTGGTGATACGGCTATCTACTTCACGGGCTATCTCCAGACGGTCGCTCGACCAGAGCAGGTGTATTACATCGTCATTGTCGGCGGTCTGGGTTGCCTCGCTCTTGGCATATTCTGTGGTGATGCTGCACGACGGGAACTCCTGGGCTATCTCCGAGATACGGCTGTTCACCTGCCTCGTCTTCTCCTCGTCAGAGGCATTCGGGTCAAGGGTCAGCACATCCACCACCTGTGTGTCGGTGTATTCCGAGGTCAGCTCCCACGATATTTGCAGTATCGCACGGTGTATCTTGATGCCAAGGAAGTACTTGGGCTTCCTTGCAATGGACAGTGTCGCCTTGAAGGTGATAATGCCGTTGATGTTGGGCATGGTGGCAGTTCGGACGTAGGTGTAGCCGTTCCACGAACCGGCACCTTGCCACGTGAGATTGTAGGCTGACTTCACATCCTGCATGATGGCAGGGATGCGGTAGTAGTCATCGGTGGAGGTGGCATTGTCGTTAGCCGCCTCGCTCTTGGCATTCTGTATGTCTGCCAACTGCTGCTGCCATGTCGCCAATTCCTTCTTCAGGTTGTCTATCTTCGTCTTGTTGACATTATGTTGCTGCCGCAAGGCAGGGGCTTCCTCCACAGAGGCATTGGCTATCTGCGTGAGCAGGTTCCTGTTCTCTGTCTCCAACTGGCTTATCTGCGCCTCCAACAGGGCTATCTTGCTATTCGCCTCACGTTCCTTCTCGTCCAGTTCCGATAGGTCGAGATTATTTTCTGATACGCTTGTCCTCATGGCGCATTCCTTGCTGTGGGCATTGAGCGAACCGCCGCACTCACGGCACTTGTACTGCGTGCTGCCCTGTCCGAGGGTGACACCGTCCGAACAGGTGACGCTGATGGTCACGCTCTCCACGCCCTTCAGTTTGGCGGCATCGGTGGCTTGATAGTAACGGCGTGCGTCACTGCCGATGTAATAGACATAGCCCTCCTCGTTGTCGTTATACTCCGAGAGACGTGCCTGCAACTGACGCTTGAAGGTATTCAAGTCCATGCTGTAGGAGTCGAAGACATCCTCATACACCTCTTCCACGTTGTTCCAGCTCTTGGTAACGTGTATCTCGTAGGCGTAGGCCTTCTTGGTCTGCTTGCCGCCACGGCTGATGATGTACGACGACATCCAATAGTTCATCGTATAGGTGAAGCCGTCGCTCTGGGCGTTGAGCTGCTGCACACGGCTGCGGCTCCATCCGGCATGGTTCTCCGAGTTGGCCAGTATCTGCTCTCGCTGCGTGCTGTTAGGGTAGAAGTTGGGGTCGGAGGTGTTGATACGATACCAATGGTCACCGTTCAGAATACTGTTGTCATCGGTCGGCGGATAGTAGTCACAGAGGCTTACGCTGCCTTGGTCTCGTCGGGCAATGTACCAACGCTGTGTATAGTAGTTGCCCTGCGTCTCGCTCAGATAGTCTGTCATCCACGAGGTGATGTTGTAGTTGGAGAGGTCGAAGAGGGCTGCCACGTTGTCCTCGCCACCCACCAGACTAAGGAGTGTGCTGCCGATGCCGTTCTCTGCCTGTTCATAGAGGTCATGGTAGTTGTCATAGATGTCGATGATTTTACTCACCTTGCCATTGAAAAGGTCGTTGAAGGCACTCTGCTGCAAGAGTGCGCCTGATGCCCCGTTGATACCTGCCGTCGCCAACGATGCTCCCATATTGTAAAGCGTCTCGATGTCGGCGGTGAGGTTCTCCACGGTGAAGTTGCCGGGCACACTGGCGATGTCATCCAACAGCTGCTGCCAATCTACATTGCCTATCTCCGAGAGTTTGAGGATGGCGGCTATCTCTTGGTTGATTTCCAAGAACTGAATGTCGGCAAAGGTCAAGCTACTGTTGGTCACGACACTCTCAAACTGCATACACAGCGACTTTGTGTCGGCGCATATCTTCATCAGGTAACTGCCCCAGTAGAGGGCGGTCTGCGGACTTTTCAGCATCATTCCTGCCACCGTCCATATCTTGGGCATAATCTTGTTCGCCACCATATTGTGGATGCGGCGGTAATAGTAGTTCTCCGTGCTACTGCTCCAAATGCCGAGGTCGGTGAATGCCTTGCGCTCCAAGAACTTGGCAGCGAAGATGCCGGCAGTGGCAACCTCTGCGGCATTGTAGTGCTTCAAGATTTCGCCCACCTGCTCGTTATAATAGCTCTCTGCCATAGCTCCAGCACCGAATGCGGCAGCCATGGCGGCAACGATCTGCTTGTCGTAGTTCACGCTGTAATACTGCGCATGAACCCTTCCCACGACAAGTGTAAGACACATATATATTATAATAAGGTATAAACGTCTCATTGCTTCACTACTTTACGTTTTTACTACTTTCAGTTTCTACTATTCCACTACTTTACTACTTGTAGTATTTACTATTGGTAGTATTCACTACTAATCGTATTTACTACTAATCGTAAATACTACCCAGCCACCGTTCCCGAAAGTTTTGCTTTCGGGCATCTGGGCTTTACGTCTATTCCGGGATTTCCGTTTCCATCAATCAGCCCCCGTGCTCGCCGTGTCAGCGGCGAGTGGCTCCATCGTCCGTCAAATTGAGCACATGCCCCGCCTCATTGACCTTCTGCGCAAATGCCAACGACTTCCCGATGCCACTGGCATCCCAATCTCTGCAATACCGCTCGATAGCCTCCTGATGTCTGCACTTCAGTTCATGCTTATAGAGTTTCAATGCCTCCTTCTCAGCTCGCTCGGTGGTGTAGGTCATATAGCACTCGTGCGGCTCCTCCACACCATACACTCCGCTCGTCGATCCACGTCGGATAAACACCTCACGGAAGAAACTTCTTCCCTCCTTGTTATCCAAGCGGTTGACAGTGAATATCTTCTTGCAATCCACATCCGTCAATCCTAATATCGCCTTGATCTCGTCGAATCGCTCACGAAATTTGCTTTGGTCGAGCAGCATCACCACGTCGGAGTTGTTGATGATGGCTTCCTTCACGATGGGACTGCCGATGATGTCCTGTATCTCCTGTGTCACTACGCCCACGCTCGCCCAGAACTTTCGGGCTGTCTTGTATAGGTACTTGATGTACTCGGCCATCAGCGGCGAGGCGATGGCTTTCCATGCCTCCTCGATGACAAGGCACTTGCGGTTCTTCTTCAGGCGCATCTTCTGCAGGAACACGTCCATGATGATGAGCGTCACGATGGGGAAGAGCTGCTTGTTCTCCTTGATGGCATCCACCTCGAAGACGATGAAGGTCTCGTCGAACAAGGTGCTATCCACGTTCTCGTTGAGAATCTTGTCGTACTTGCCGCCACGGTAGAAGTTTTGGAGCATATAGGCGAAGTTGTCGCAGTCGATGGTGGTGATGTTGTTCTCGATGCAGATCTGGTCGAGACGCTCACAGGCGAACTCATAGAATGAGTCGAAGGAGAGGGTCTTCACGCTCAATGCCATGCGCCGTTCCTCCAGTCCCTTGATGAGTTTCTCCACCTTGTCGTGTATCTGCGTCAGCTCCGTGCCGCGCCGCTTCTCCATGGTGGAGAGGTTTTTTCTCAGTGTCTCCTTCTGTGAGGAAGGATAGGGCTGCACACCGTTGAAATAGAAATCGTAATACTCCGTCACCAACTGCTCCACGACACGGAACTCCAGTTCGGGTATCTGCGTCTCCGAGCCTTTCCATATCAGCAGTATCAGGTTCTTCAGGAAGTCTATCTTCTCAATGTTCAGCTCCCGCTTGCTGATGTTGAAGGGGTTCATGGTGATGGGCTTGTCCTCCGTATAGGCGATGTACTTGCCGCCCACATACTCGCAGAGTCCCTCATACGAGTTACCCGTATCGACCATGACGATGTCGGTGTTCTGCTCCCACAACTGACGCACCACGCTGTTCATGTGGAACGACTTGCCGCTGCCCGAAGGACCCAAACAAAAAAAGTTCGAGTTGTCGGTCAGCTTCTCCTTTCCCTCCTTTCCTGTGATGTCGATGGCTACGGGCACACCTTGGCGGTCGGTATAGTATATCTTCAGCGGGGTGTCCTCATTATGCACGATGCGCTCCTTGTACATCAGACAGGTGGCGGCATCGCCGAGGGTGAGGAATCGGTCGTAGTCGGCATTCATGCCATAGCAGTTGCCGGGGAAAGAGTTGACGAACAGCTCCAACTGGTTGTAGGCCCGCTTGCTGATGTGGATGCCCATGCGCGAGAAGGAGTTTTCGAGATGGTTGGTGCATTTCTGTATGTCGGTGTCGCCGCTCACTGCCACCACGAGGTTGTAGTGGGTATAGACGAGCTGCTTGCTCTCACGGGCTATCACCTCCTGCACACGCTTGATGTCCTCTACAGCCATCAGGTTGCTGGGGTTGGGCATGGAGGCATGGCGGTTTTTCTTCTTGTCGAGTAGGGCAAGCTCACGCTTCTGGTTGGGCACGAACACCATCTGGTTGAACACCACGCAGTCGGCTCCGGGCACGCTATCGACGATGCTCACGAGATCAACGGGCATACTGGTGTTGTTCACCTCGATATTTGCGTAGGGACGGATGACCGACGGCAAGTTGGCATAATCCACATCCACAAGGCTATACACCTTGCAGCTACGGTCCCCCATGCCGATGGTCTCGTCATCGACCTTGAAGTTGGTCATCGACACCACCTTGTCACGGAAGTTCATGGAGAAGAAACGGTCCACATACTCGCAGGCTTCCGTTTTGCCGAGGAATCGGGACTTCACGCCGGCATCCCTCAGCTGGTCGTGCACCTTGCGTATCTTCACCAAGAAGTCACGCCATTTCTTGTTGTCGAACGACATCAGACGGCTCTTCTTGTTCTCCTGTGTGATGGTGAGGTAGCAGACGCTGTCGGTAAAGGGTCTGCCGTTGAAATAGCGGAAGTAACTCTCGCTCAGGAACTCATGATTTCCACCGTTCTCTTCCTTGAATGCCTTCCTCACAAACACGTCCTGCTTGTGCAGCGCATAGCCTTCGCCCAAGGTCTGGGCAAGGGCGGCGAAGAGGTGGGTGAACTCATAGTAGGCCTCGATGTTGGCGGAATACTTCTGCACAGGGTTCTCCATCTTCAGAACAGCGGAGTATTCGCCCGTCTTGGTATAGAGCACGCCGATGCCATCCACTTCCTCGATGGAGAAGTAGATGTCCTGGAAGATGCGCTTGCGCTTCCCTCCCGTGCCGAATGCCTTGACACTGATGGCCATGCCCACGCAGATGGCTGAGAATATGAGTATGATGTATAGGGTCATTGTTCTTTTTCTTTTTTAATCGCAAAAAGGCGGGCGCACCCTCATGCGTGATGCCCCCACCTCCATTCACTTACAATCATTGATAGCTTTCCACTTGGACATAATGGATTCTCTTTTTTGTTTTACACTTTCTTTGAATAGGCATAGATGAATATGCCGTTGTCACTCTTCTTGCTGTGCAAGCCCTTGCGCTGCTTCATGACGATGAGAACGCCACCGACAGCTACGGCGAGGACTAGCAGCACGAGTCCTGCCACGAAACCGAAGATGCAGTAGCCGAGGATGAAACCCGCAACGGCTCCTCCTGCGGTGGCTGCCGCCCAGTAGATGTAGCGTCCCTGCAACCCGAAGAACTCCAATGGACGTTGCAGTCCCTTGAAAATGGGATAATCCGGAAAACGCTCTTGCTTTGTATCTGCCATAACTGTCAGTGTTTTAACGTTCTACATACTCACAATCTCACGCTGCGTTTAACCTCCAATGCCGAAGAACAGAGGCAGTGCCTGGGCTGCTGCAATGAGGAAAATACATGCGCCGACGACCATCATGATCTTCTTTTTCACGTCCTGTTCCTCGTTGTTCATGGCGATGTAAACGCTTATGGCTCCGACAATTGCAACGACACCTGCAATGGCATAGCAGAGCTTCACCACGATAGGTACATACTTGGCAATCTCCTCCGTCACTGTGGTAAGCGCGGTCGTTCCTGCCGAGTAGTCGCCGGCTGCGTTCTGTGCCATTGCTGCGGTGGTGCCGACAAGCAACATCAGGGCGAGCGTTTTCATGCGCTGTGAAGAGAAGAATCCCTTCACCTTCTTGTTAATCCTTTCAAACATTCTTTTTACCTTTTAATTTGTTACACTTTGAGTTATCTTATCTCGTATCACCTGTATCTCAAATCTGATAACCGAAGAAAGCGGGGAAGACGATGGTCGCTCCTATGAGGAACAGGCAGGCTCCCACCAGCATCATGATGTTCTTCTTCACTCCTTCTTCGCCCGTATTCATCTTTATATATATCTGCAAGGCGCTGACTATGACCACGATGCCCGCCACTGCATAGCACAGATAAACGATATAGAGCATCATCGTCACGGCATAGTCATGGGCACTCGCAAGTGCGTCCGCTCCCCAGCTGTAGTCCACGTTGCCACACTTAGCACTGGCCAGAGCTGGGGTTAAAGCGGCATATAATGATAGAAATGCACTTCTTGTTTTTGACATCATATCTCATTATTGAGTGATTCCACCTTGACCATGTCACGTCCATTGTGACGAAGACCGCGGGCGATGATGGTGTTGTTCAATTCTTCCGAATACATGGGGTCGGAATAGGTGGTATTCACTTCCTCCATCTTCTTCTCGATTGCGCTTTGTATCTTTTCAAGCACATGAGGCTTGCTCTCTTCCGCAGTGGCGGCTGCCTCCTCTGTAGGCTCTGCAAGCTGCTTCTCCTCGTAGGCTGTCTCATATTGGTTGTCGCCTACGCTGAAACCACCGTCGCTCTCGCTGACCGCTATCGACTCTTCCTCGTCGGTCATGTCACTGACATCAAACGACTCGCCCTGTGACTTCTCGTCCTTGGGCTTTCCGTACAGATCCTGCACGATGATGACCGTATAGTAGATGACATAGATTATGGTCACGACAATGGCGAATATTACAAATGACTTCATATTTTCAAGTTTGATTTTACTATGGTTTGGCTTATTGCCGATGCAAAGGAACTACCTTTTCTTCAATCTTAAACCGAAATGACTTTCCGCGGAGCCAAATCTTAACTCTAATTTTGATTACACTCGCAATCATACTCAAAAATCAAACTCGAAAGGCACAAAAAAAGCCCTTCCGATAGGGAAGAGCTTGTAAAGAGGGTGGATGAAAAAAATGTGGATGGCTATATGGTCAGGTACTTGCCATGGGAGAAGTCCTGATGTTCGTTAGAGAAAACATAGCCCAACTGGTTGGACAAGCATTGGGTGTTGCCTATCCTGGCATCGATGTTGGTGTGCGAATGTCCGTATATCCAATAGTCTATGCCGCTATCGGTGATATAGTCCTCCAACTCTACGGTGAACGCCACGTTTGCCTTGCTGCCTTGAAACTTTGGGTGGAGCATACGGAACGATGGTACATGATGGGTGACAACAATCTTATGGGCTGCTTGCGAATATGCCACTGCATCCTTGATAAAGGTGAGGCAACGTTCATGCTCAGCATTGAATTGGGCATGGGTCATCAGCTCACCTTTATATAATATACGGCGGAAGTCGCTTATCACTTGCTCGGTGAAGTAAGCGTCCTCCAAAGGAATCCTCGACCAAAGGGTGGAGAGGATGATGTCGGTGTCGCCAATCCTCGCAATACCGTTGTAGTGGCTGAATACATTGGGACGTACCTCCAAGAGATAGCCGTCGGGCAGTGTCGCCACATCATAATATTTGTAGAACTCATGGTTGCCCATGCAGCAATGCACCTCCTTGTAGTTCTCCGATGCCCAGTCCCAAAAGGGATGCTTGGAGTAGTTGTCATCGCCGAGATAGCCGATGTCGCCGGCAAGCAGCAGTATGTCGCCCGTCACCTCCAAGGGGTGGGCTTTCAGATACCGCCAATTGTCGGCAAACTCCAGATGCAGGTCGGATGCGTATTGTATCTTCATATTGGTCATGCTTCTATAAACAATTCATCCAGTTGATCTAACAGTCCGGTCACAAATGCCTCGTCTTGACCGAGTGACTTTGACAATGGTTCTGCGAGAGTTGACCAGTCGGCTCTGATGGAGGCGACAAACTCCCTTATACATGCCACTATTGAAGCAGGAGCCTCAATGTTGTCCTCAGTCATTATGACCACATTTTTCAGGATGTCCGAACGGTGCTTCTTGATGTCTTTGGTGTTCACATGCTTGCCGTCCCGCTTGTCTGCCATGAGATTTAGGTAGGCTCTTGCCTTCAGTGCTATCAAGGCAGCGGAATTGGCATGGCGTATGCCATCAGTCAGTTGGCTGTGTGCGATAGTAAAGTGATAGTAATCATCGTCCATGATGATGGCACTAAGACTCGACACATCTTCATCGGTCGGGATAGGTTCTATGACAAATCCCTTTGGCTCTCCAAGCACGTCGGGGTGGCGTGACAGCAGTTCTATCATCTCGGGATAGCCGTCTTTACCATCAAGGAAACGATACATTTCATACCTTGGTGGCTCACCAGCCTCCTGTTTCCTCTTTTCAGGTCGATAGCCAGCCTCCCGCACAAACTGCCAGAAGCGATTGGCGAAAGCCTCGGTCATGTTCTCTACGATGACTATCATGTCGATGTCGTGTGTGGCGCGTGGACGCACCACGGTATTGGTCATGGTGATGTCACAGGCTGCTCCGCCTATCACCACATAGTTTTCTGAGTATTCCGCAAATGCTTCACGGAACTTGACTAATCCTTCCATTTCTGTTCACTGATTATTCGTTCTACTTCTTTTTCTACTCTCGGATCATCATCATCTCTCAACGAAAGGACAAGGGAAAGGCGATCAACCCACTGGCTTTTGTCGCCCATTTTGCTGACAACAGGGTATTTCCATACCTCTATGATATAGTTGCCGTCATAGATGTTGGGATTCTCCATGACATCAGCCGACTTGACGGCACGATATTCCTTGCTTGTCATCATTATCATCTCTTCCCGGTCACGATTAAGCATGGAATAATGTGCCAGGGCATTGATGCCGCATACGGGGTATTCCGCATCCAAGCGTATGTCATCGCAAAAGATGCGGTTCTCCACAGGTGACAGCAAGACGTTCTGAGCCTTGTCCCACAGTTCCTTGCCCTTCAACTCGAAGTGTACCACCTTGCTGCGCTGTCCGTTCTGAATCTTTTGACACAGTCCTACATCTTCAAGACAGGTGACACCCAACGTGACGCTTTCGTAAGAATATGGAAGCAACGGTGCAATATCCCTTGGCGACATTCCTTCAATACTGCCCACCTGTAGGTGATAGAGTAGTATGTATTGCGCCACAGGGGTCAATACTTCGGCAATCTTCCTGTTGCTTGTCTTCTCCAATGCTATGATGCCTGGCAGATGGGCATATTCCTCGGACATGACAAAGAAGACTCCTTTGTCTGCCAGTCTGTGTCGCTCGTAGGTGGGTCCGGGCGCAAGGATAAACACCGCAGGCAGTCCCAGGGCTTCGGTCAACCGCTTGCCCGTGATGGCGCAAGTCCGTGGAGAGGGATTGCCCTTCTTGGGCTCAACGAACAGCAGGGGCGTGCCTTGGTATGTGCCATCATAGAAACGGTATGAGAGTTTCTCGCCAACCGTGATGCCTTTCAGGCTTTCCTTGGCACGAGGTTCCACCTCAAAGCGTCTGCCCAATATCCTTATTTCTTTTTTCAATTCCATTCTGCTACATTTTAATAATGTATTAAAACGATGCAAAAATAAGGATAATAATTGAGAATCAAGCATGTTTGGGCGAAAAAGTGCAGATTTGATATGTAATTTCAATGCATTTGAGCCATTTTTGCATCAAATGATGGTGTTTTCGTCTTTATAATGTCATTCAGATGCCGTTCGTTTCTTCCTCATCAGATAGTCGTTGACATCCTTGTAGTCGGCATATCTGAAGGACTCGTCCGTCACCCTGTACTCGAATACATTGCTGATGCTCTCAACCGTCTTGCGTCCTGCCTGGTCGTTGTCGAGGAAGCAATGGATGTGGGTGTAACGGTCAAGGTAATGCAATGCCTGTTTGAGGTTGGCGACTGAGTTCAGTATCATATAGTCGCAAGGGCTTTCAACGACAAACCATCGGTCTTGCTGTTTAACGAGGGTCATATAAGCAAGGAAGTCCATGAAGCCCTCAAAGACCAGACAACCGTTTTGCCACTCGTTGAACGTATGGGCAAGCAGGGTGATGTCCTTATGCCCGATGCAGCCCTTGAAATAGGGATTGCGCACCTCATGTCCTTCACTCAGATTGCCAAAGGCAATGCCATAGTAATGTTTTTGCTCAACCTTGTAGTGTATCTCCCTGCAATACATCCTGCCAATGGTGATGTCTATCCGTCGGCTACTGAAATAGGACAGCAGAGAATGGTTGCTCAGTGGGAGCAGCTTCACATCGTTCATCTTGGTTGTCGTGTATTCCTTGGCTGCGATAGCGGTCTCGATTGCCTTATCCACAGTGGCAATACTCTTGGACGCAAGGTAGGCAAGGGCATCGGAAACGGATTGTTTGTTATACATACGCTTTACCAGCTCCACAAGGTCACCGCCCTCCTTAATGGCGTAGTCGTACCACAGGTTCTCCTTCTTGCTGACCTTGAACGATGCGGTCTTCTCGTCCCTGAAGGGTGACAGATACCAGTAGGCATTGCCCTTCTTCTTTTTCAGCGTTACATTCTCCTTGTCTAAGAAGTCTATAATGCTCAGTTTCTTCGATTGTTCAATATTCATTGTACTTTCATTTGTTCGGTTTTACTTTGTCCATGGAAACAGTTTACTTTACCCTTTCTCCTATATAGGCACACCCGTAAACTAAACCATTTGCTAAACTACTTTTCCGCTTCCCAATTCAGCCTCCGATTTCGGTTTACTTTGGCCTTATTTCTTATATATAGGTACGGACGTAAACTAAACTGGTTTCTGAACTGTTTTTATTCCTCTTCATGGAACAGGTCAATCTCGGCAGGTGTATATCCGAAATAGTAATGATTATCCCGCTTCACTATGAGCTTTTGCTCGTTAATCAGGTATTTCAGCATTTTGATGATGACGCTTCTGCCACGCTTAAAGCCAATGTCTGCATAGGCTTGCGTTAATTCCTCCACCATGCGATCGAATCCTTTGATAGGTTTCTCCTTGAATGCAGCCGTCAGCGCCTCGTTATGCTGTTCGGATGTCAAGTCTTGGTAAGTAAACCTTGACGGTTGCTTGTCACCTTCTTCCTTCTCCGGCGTGTGCTCGACAATCTCTGGCAACCCTTCCTCATTGACTGTAAAGGCAAACGGCTTGAACTCCTTCTCACGGATGTGCATCGCCTTCACCTCGCTGATGTCGGGATTGGTGGTGCTCTTGGTGATGACAAGCACCGTCTCTGCCTTGTTGTTCATCTCCGTACCGATATGCCCGCGCACGTTATTGTCGCCCTTGTTCTGATGCAATACGCAATGGATGTGCAGGTCATACTTTGATGACCATTCCATCATCTTGTTGATGACCTCGACCGATTCTCCCGCATTGTTGATGTCGAGAAGCAGGTCTCTGATTCCGTCGATGATGACCAGTCCATAGCTTTGGTCTTGGGCAAGCGCATAGTCTATGACCTCTATCCTGACGGAGGGCGTGTACTCTCTCAGACAGATAAAGTCAAGGTTCTCGTTGTCGATGCTTGTAGGTAGACCAGCGAGCTTCAGGATGCGCTCCAGCACATTATGGCAGTGATAGCGGCTCTGCTCCGTATCTACATACAGTATCTTGCGTTTCCCCTCTGGCAGACTGGCGCGATAGTTCAGTACCTTGCCGTTGGCGAGGGAAGCGGCTACCAAGGCAGACACGTTGAAGGTCTTTTTCGCCTTTGCCTTACCAGTAGAAGCACTGAAGTTGCCCAATGTGGCTATGCTGGAATTATCAACCCATATAATCTGAGGAGGTGTTTTATAAGTATCTGTTGCCTTTATCAACGATTCGCTCAATATGCGATTGAGACGCTGTACTCCTTCCTCTTTTGAGTTAGGCTGTACATGTTTGTTATTTTCTTCCATTTTCATTCTTTCGGATTATCAATTTCTATTTTCGTTACCATTCCAATGACCTCTTGTTTGTTTTGGAGCAGCCACTTGTCGATTTCTTCTCTATTAAAATACAGCATTTTTCCCCTTGGCTTATAGTGTGGAACTTCTTTTGCGGCTGTAAGTTTGTATAGCAGGCTTTCAGAAACACCAATATACTTACATGCTTCGTCAAACCCCAAGACGGTTTTGGTCTGCTTGACCATCTTCTCCAATTCCTCGATTCGCTCTATTAGTTTGTCAATAGGTCCCAAAGCCTCCAAACTGTCTTCTATTGCGACAATTCGCTCATAGAGTCTAAAATGTCTTTCATTCATGTGTCACGTACCTTAATTAAATTGTTTACAGACAGTAGCACGGTTATATTAGCCGTCTATTCTTTCTTTGTGTAGATAGTACATATTCCTCTGCTTCTCTTTGAATCTCGTTCTTCGATTTGCCCTTGGTTCCTTGAAGCCATTCATCTATCTCAGATTTGAGGAACATGATGCGTTTGCCTCTCTTGTGAAACGGTATTTCCCGATTGCTTGTCCAGCAATATATGGTATGCTCTACCGGATGTGTTGGGAGATAAGCACATAATTCAGCAACCGTAAACCATGTTTCTTCTTTTTCTGATTGAACAAGTTCATATATACCATCAATCTTGTCTTCTAATGATGACAGCTTTTTCAGTACCCCCGTTATAGCGTTGGGAATATCTTCAAATCTTATACTATTTTCTTCCATGCTAATTATTTTTTATGATTTTTGATGCAAAGTTATGGGGAGACTGTCACTAAATAGAAAAAGTAACGTGATAGTAAGGCAGTATCAACCAAACTATCACGTTTTTACTTTCATTTAGCAGAATTATTGTGATTTATTCCTCTCTTAATATCTGTTCGATGGATTTGCAGATGGCATATTGACTTGCTGTCATGGAAACGTTTCTTCTTATCCTTGAAAGAGAAGAGGAAAGACAACTTGAAGTTATGAATTTCTCTGTTCCATCCTTTTTGATACTGGTTAAGAAGCGACCTTCTCCCATGACATATTGCCAATTATTGTTTATCAAATGGTATTGAGCCATAGCGTCAAACAGTACGGCTACATTACGTACATTCTTTACACGGATAGATGCGTCCAAGTCGCACTTGAATAGGCGACACAACTCGCTACGCACATCACTGTTGTCGGCAAAATCAAATATGTCGTGACTTTGGACAAGTTCTACCAACAAATCCATCTGTCTGTCTGACAATTGGCATCCCAAAGTGAGGATGGACGATTTCTTTCGGGTAAGGATTGGCAGACCAGTACCCACATGTTGAAGAAACAACTCAATAAGTTCCTGCTTGGAATAATCTTCTTTTTTCTTGATTATTGACACACACTTAGAGTCTCTAAACAAAGTACCAATAATGCCAATTGCCATCTGTCGCGAGTTCTTACAACGTGCACAATCACAGTCAATATATTGGTGACTGCGCTCAAATAGTTCTATGAAGTACTCTGTCTTCATATGATTCTTTTCAGCTTGAAGATACCAACTTCTTGCGATCTCAAACAACTCATACAGTTCTCTGTAGAAGTCTTCTGTACACTCCACATGTTTGTGGACACGCTTGCTCTCTTCAAAAAGAGAGAAGCCAAAAAAGGCTGTCTTTTTTCATTTTTATCTGTTTATTGTTATAAATGTTTGGTTTCCACGAAAGGTTAAAGTGCCAAAACAATAGCATCATTACATAGAATGTTGAAAATGAAAGGCACTAAAAACCACCTGTACAATAAAGGACTTATTGATACAAGTGGTCTTCTATACTAAGTGCTTACAAATGATAATCACTATTCATCTATGTCCAACTTAAAAGCTTCTGTAGCTTCATCTTTCTTCTTGTCAATTACTTTTGCGTAGATTTGCGTGGTTTTTACATTGGTATGCCCTAACATTTTGCTTACGGTATATATGTCTGTACCGTTAGCCAATTGTAACGTTGCATAGGTGTGGCGGAAGCAATGAAAGGTGATGTGCTTGGTAATCCCTGATGCTTTTACCCACCGTTCCAAAGGCCTAGATATCCATGAAGGGTCAGGCAGTCCGGCAAACACCAACAGTTCTCCGTCTTTCTTGCGCTCACCGCAAAGCTTGTATGCCTGTGGCGATATAGGCATGTATTCAACGCCCTTAGTCTTCTGCTGAGTGAAATTGAGACGGTACCCACCATTGTATTCTTCAACCTCTGACCATTTAAGCTTTTGAATATCGCTATGTCGCATTCCTGTCAGTGCAGAGAACAAGGCTGCCCGTTTTAGTATATCATCACACGGAGTCTTTGCCAATATATTAAGTTCTTCCAGTGACAGATACTCTCTTCGAGCACTCTGAAACATGATATTTTTAGCCTTGGCAGCAATATCACAATTCAGATAGCCATCCACGAAAGCTTGTTTGAGTGCCGCCTTGAAGATAGAGAAGTACGTCGATGCCGTATTCCTTGAAATAGTTCCTTTCTTAGAACCACCCTGCGGTGCCTTTATCAAGAAGGAACGGAATGCCTCAATATACTTCATGTCAATCTGCGAGAACTGTATGTAGTCACACTTGGCAAACATTGACAACAGTGTGTGCAATCTGCGCCAGTTGACAACTATCGATTCTGACGCAGTTTCCTCTCTTTCTTTGATTAACTTCTCAATATACTCCAGAACATTGCATTTTGAGCGTTCGCTTTGTTCTGCCATTTCCATTTGCTGGTCAGTAAAGAGAGCCATGTTGTCGTACTCTTTTTGACGCAGGACTCGAACGCCATCCGCATAAAGGCAAGTTTCCATATCTTGCTTGGATTTACACTGAATAACGCCATTGTCATCTCGCTTGGGCTTGTACTTTATTCTACCAGCAACGGCTCGCTCGCTTCGTCGTTTATCCCATATAGGGGTAGTAATAGACCTCCTGAGATATTCACGCACTCGTTTGGGTTTGTCATTTCCCGTCTCATAAACAGGATAAGCTTCAAGATAGATGAACCACTCATCTCTCCACTCACTTTTCTTTAATTTGACGGAGACTTTAGTATAATCTAATCTTTTCATAATGGTTTTATATCTTTATAAAGTTTGTCTATTGATTCCTTGTGAGCATACACATAATTACCGATTTGCCGGGTCGGTATTGAGTATTTTCGTATATGAGCATACACGGTGCTGTCATCCAGATGAAATTTCTTGGAAATCTCACCTATTGTATAGCAATCCTCTGGTTCCATGCGGTACATGGTAACTGGTTTCCTTGGCTTGGTGTCAAGCGGAGACTGTCTTAACGGAAACAGATTCATTAGTTCTCCTTTGCATACAAGTCGTATTCCTTTCTCTGGCTCAATGAAGGAAATCTTTTTCATGTAGATGAGCCTATAAATGGTTGAGCGGCTTGCACCAAACATAGCATACGCTTCCGTTATGCTGATATACTCTTTAGACTTGGGCATATTGCTTACAATCTTGTCCAGTTCAAGTTGGCGTTTTTCTTCATCATGCTTACGCTTCCACGCCACCTTGGAGCATTTGGGTGAACAATACCAGGACTCCAAAGTCCTTGCGAAGAACTCTTCTCCGCACACAGGACATTTCCGTACTATCTTATACTTTGCTACTGCCATAATTCATTCATTTTGTAGTTCTTAATATCTATTCTTCTCATCATATCTACTTTTTCTTACAGGTACAAATAAGGTACAGATGTTTATAATAATAACGCAAAGATAGCAATATTATTGTGTACGGCCAAAAACAAGAAAAGCGTGTAACTCATTGAGCTACACGCTTTCCATTTGATATTGTATTCTTATTTCTCTATGTGCTTATTTCACTTCCTCAAAGTCAGCATCCTGCACATTATCGCCATGCTTTGTATTATCCTGAGCACCGCCTTGTTGCCCTGCATTCATATCAGGACCAGCTTGTGCACCACCCTGAGCACCGCTCTGGGCATACATTTCAGCACTTGCAGCCTGGAATGCCGTATTCAATTCGGCCATGGCAGAGTCTACGGTAGCCAGGTCTTGAGCCTTATGGGCATCTTTCAGCTTCTGCAAAGCAGCTTCAATCGGAGCCTTCTTGTCGGCAGGGAGCTTGTCGCCGAGTTCCTTCAACTGATTTTCGGTTTGGAAAATCATAGAATCGGCCTGGTTCAGCTTGTCTACTTTCTCACGCTCTTTCTTATCTGCTTCAGCATTGGCTTCGGCTTCGGCTTTCATCTTTTCGATTTCTTCCTTGCTCAAACCGCTGGAAGCTTCGATACGGATAGCTTGTTCCTTACCGGTAGCCTTATCTTTGGCAGACACCTTCAAGATACCGTTGGCGTCGATATCGAACGTTACCTCAATCTGAGGAATACCGCGACGTGCCGGAGCAATACCTGTCAGGTTGAACTGGCCGATTGACTTGTTCTGCGCAGCCATCGGACGCTCACCCTGCAATACATGGATGGTAACCTCCGTTTGGTTGTCGGCAGCAGTAGAGAATGTCTCGCTCTTCTTGCAGGGGATGGTAGTGTTGGCATCAATCAGCTTCGTCATCACACCGCCCATAGTTTCGATACCCATAGAAAGCGGAGTAACATCCAACAATACAACACCCTTGATTTCGTCCGTCAAAACGGCACCTTGCACGGCAGCACCTACGGCCACCACCTCATCCGGATTCACACCCTTGGAAGGAACTTTACCGAAGAAATCTTCTACCAACTTCTGTACTGCCGGAATACGTGAAGAACCACCTACAAGGATTACTTCATCGATGTCCGCATTGTTCAGACCAGCATCGCTCATAGCCTTCTTACATGGCTCCAAACAAGCTTGAATCAAGTTGTGAGCCAGAGCCTCGAACTTGGCACGGGTCAACGTCTTCACCAAGTGCTTGGGCACACCGCCTACGGGCATGATGTACGGCAAGTTGATTTCAGTGCTGGTAGAAGAGGACAGCTCAATCTTAGCCTTCTCGGCAGCTTCCTTCAGACGTTGCATAGCCATCGGGTCTTGAGTCAGGTCGGCACCTTCGTCGTTCTTGAACTCCTGAACCAGCCAGTCGATGATTACCTGGTCGAAATCGTCACCACCCAGGTGAGTGTCACCGTTGGTTGACAATACTTCGAACACACCGCCACCGAATTCGAGGATAGAGATATCGAATGTACCACCACCAAGGTCGAATACGGCAACCTTCATGTCCTTGTGAGACTTGTCAATACCGTAAGCAAGAGCTGCGGCAGTCGGCTCGTTCACAATACGCTTCACTTCAAGACCTGCAATCTGTCCGGCTTCCTTTGTAGCCTGGCGTTGGGAGTCGGAGAAGTATGCGGGGACGGTAATTACGGCTTCTGTCACTTCTTGTCCCAGATAATCCTCGGCAGTCTTTTTCATCTTCTGCAGAATCATTGCAGAGATTTCCTGCGGAGTATAGAGACGTCCGTCGATGTCTACACGCGGAGTATTGTTGTCACCCTTTACTACTTTATAAGGCATGCGGCCGATTTCTTTCTGCACCTGGTCCCAGTTTTCGCCCATGAAACGTTTGATGGAGAAAACCGTACGGGTGGGGTTCGTGATAGCCTGACGCTTGGCAGGATCACCGATTTTACGTTCGCCACCATCAACAAATGCTACTACTGAAGGAGTGGTGCGCTTACCTTCACTGTTTGCAATTACTACAGGTTCGTTACCTTCGAATACTGCAACGCAAGAGTTTGTTGTTCCTAAGTCAATACCAATAATTTTTCCCATGATCGTTATTTTTTTATTTGTTATTATTCTGTTTCGACGTCCGCCTCAGTGGCAGACGCCAATAAAAAGACAAACGTTGTGCCAAATTGTTCAGAGCAGCCGCAGATTTATACTTGTGGCAGTTTATCTGTCAGTTTGGCAGAATTAAAATCATTTTTTCTGTCGGAAATTACCATTTGTTAATTTCCATTCCATTCAAAAGCTCTACTTTTGTCGCTCGAATCAGAGATAATAAAACATGAACAACATTAATCATTTTCCTTGCATACCTTTAACCGTTCCTCCATGAAGGAAATATTGTTCCACCGTGGAGAAAATATCATTCCACCACGAGGGAAATATCGTTCCACCATGGTGGAACGATTAAGGATTAGTTAACATTGGGCTTAATCGCAGCACGGAAATGATTGTTTTTCACATATAAAGAAATAAATAAGATGAGTATGGAAAAGATGAGAGACAGTATCGACTTCAAGAACACGGACATCAAGACATTGTTCCGCAAACTATTGCTCCCTACTGTACTGGGGATGATTTTCTCCGCACTATTCGTTATCACCGACGGCATCTTTGTCGGAAAAGGAATTGGCAGTGATGCTTTGGCGGCGGTCAACATTGTGGCACCGCTATGGTTGTTCTCTACGGGTGTGGGACTTATGTTCGGAGTCGGTGCCTCTGTGGTGGCCTCCATTCATCTGTCACACGGGAAAGTCAAGGTGGCACGTATCAACATCACACAGTCTGTAGTCATATCTTCCTTGCTGCTGATGTGTACCTCCACCCTATTCTGTTCATTTGCCCCGCAGGTGGTAAAGCTGCTCGGAGGGTCCGAACGGCTCACGCCATTGGCTGTGGAATACATGCTTTGGTTTGTGCCTTTCTCTCTGTTCACAGCATTACTCAATTCGGGTATGTTTTTTCTGAGGCTGGACGGTTCGCCCAACTTTGCCATGATGTGCAATGTGGTGGCTGCAGTTCTGAACATCCTATTGGATTATCTGTTCATCTTCCCCTTTGACTGGGGGATGTTCGGTGCCGCATTGGCAAGTGCTATAGGCACTACGGTAGGCGCATTGATGGTAGTATTCTATCTACTGCGCCGCCGGTGCACACTGCGCTTCCACCCCATTAAGATGAGCCGGAAAAGCATGCAACTGATGCGCCGCAACATTGGCTATATGTGCCGCTTGGGTTCTTCCGCCTTCTTGTGCGAGGTGGCGATTGCCTGCATGATGTTTGTCGGCAACCAGGTGTTCATCCATTATCTGAAGGAAGACGGAGTGGCGGCATTCAGCATCGCCTGCTATTTCTTTCCTATTATATTTATGGTATATAATGCCATTGCGCAGTCGGCACAGCCGATTATCAGTTATAACTACGGCCTGAACGAAAGCCAACGTGTCCGCCGCGCCTACTTGCTGGCATTGAAAACAGCCATAGGCTGCGGTGTATGTTTTGCCCTGGTCACAATATTCTGCAGTCCTGAAATTGTAGGCATGTTCATAGACCGCAGTTATCCGGCTTATGACATAGCGGTAAAAGGGTTGCCTTTGTATGCCACCGGCTTCGTGTTCTTTGCTGTTAACATCGTATCCATCGGCTATTTCCAGAGTGTGGAGCGTGCCAAATACGCCACAGTTATCACCCTGCTGCGTGGTTTTATTCTGCTGACAGCCTGCTTTTTCGGATTGCCCCTGCTATTGGGAGACCGGGGAATCTGGCTTGCCACCCCTCTTGCAGAAATGCTGACAACCCTCTTTATCCTCGTGATTTACATATCCGGGAAAAGGAAGCATAAAGAAAAATCCGTATCTTTAGACAAGACAGGCTGCACCCCGACATGACTTTTTCATGCAAGCGTAAAAGTTATGTCTTCAGTTTGCACTATCTTTGCGGCATGGAAACTATGACAAAGAAATTCTGCAAGAAGTATAAACTACCGGAAAACACTTTGCACGAACTTCTGTCACACATGGCAGAAGTTCGTTTCAGCAAGGGAGAACTCATTATCAGCGAAGGGGAGAGGAACAGCAATTTCTATCTTTTGAAGAAAGGTATCTGGCGCGCCTACTACCTGACAGAGGGTACGGAAAACTCCCTTTGGTTCGCCGCACCGGGCGACACAGCTTTCTCATCGTGGGGATATGTGGACGGCGAAGTTTCCCCCATCAACATCGAATCAGTGAACGAGAGCATCGCCTATTGTATCAGTAAGCCTGAGCTGGAAGCCCTTTTTTCGTATTCCATAGATATGGCCAACTTCGGCAGAAGAATCTTTGAACGGGAAATTCTGTCGGTAGACAGTTCTACAGTAGCCTACGGTACCCCTCCCACTGCAAAAGAAAGGTACATGACGCTGATGGAAGAGAATCCGGAACTGCTACAGGATGTACCGCTCAAGTATCTGGCTTCTTACCTCTACATCACTCCGCAATCCTTGAGCCGGATACGCGCAGGATTAAAGAAAAAGTAAAAGACTATTTTATATCAAGATACAAAAAAGGCTCCTAGCAGATTATTGCTGTAAGAGCCTTTATTATTTCAACCTATCTTGTCAGTTCTTCACCAACACCATCACCAGGTTATTGTCAGCATCGTACAGCCCGATGCCTCCACCTGCCAGCTTACCAAAAGACTGAACGGAATTTAAGGCTTTCAGCACACGGCCTTCCACCTCCATATCAGGGCATGCCATCATGGTACTGATAACTTGCGGGAAAGAGATTGCCGAAGGATTTTCATCATCAACCTGGAAAGCGCCGTTAATCAAATTGCAACCCGCATTACCGTGCAAGCTCTTTTCTGCAATATTAAATTCAATGAACGGCTGCTTCTCCATTCCATCGGGAATGGCCTCGCCCGCAGCCTCACTAATTATCCACTTTCCTTCCAAATCAGACAACTTGGAAACGGATTCTTTCTTCTGCAACACGACTATGGGACGATTGGAAGCACCGCATAAAGCTATATTTTCCTTTCCCAGCTTCTTATACTTTTTCACTTTGTTCAAAGCCGACAACACATTATTTTCTACAGTCATATCCGGACAAGCCATACGGGTACTTGCTAAAGCGCCAAGGTCAATCGTGCCGGGCTTGGCATTCACGTCAAACGAACCCATCATACGGTTGCAACCACTATTGCCAAATACTTTTCCAGCCTTTGTGTCGAAACCGATATAGGGAAATTCCTGGCCAGGAGCAGGGACTACGGCGGTGCCATTCACTTCAATAATATTCCACTCACCGTTGATAGAAGAAAGAGTTGCGGCATTTTTAGTTGATGCACAAGAAGACAAGCCCATCAATACGCTTGCCATGCATAGGGAAACAAATACTTTTTTCATTTTCGTTGTTTAAGTTAATTTATTCGAGGGGCAAATATATAGAAAATAACCCAAATGCAAGTAATTTATTTAATATTTGAAGCATTTTTCCCAAAGTATTTAGCAGGATTTTAATGTTTATCTAAGAATTAACCCTTATATTTGCTCTCCATATTTTTTATAAACTTAATATAATAATATAGTAGAAAGAAATGGGTAAAGTTCTTATTATCGGTGCAGGCGGTGTAGGTACCGTTGTTGCGCACAAAGTGGCTCAAAATCCTGATGTGTTTACAGAAATCATGATAGCCAGCCGCACCAAGTCTAAATGTGACGCTGTTGTCAAGGCAATCGGTAACCCGAACATCAAAACCGCCCAGGTAGATGCCGACAACGTGGACGAACTGGTAGCACTCTTCAATAGTTTCAAACCCGAAATCGTCATCAACGTAGCCCTCCCCTACCAAGACCTCACCATCATGGAGGCTTGTCTGCAAAGTGGAGTCAACTATCTGGATACTGCCAATTATGAGCCGAAAGATGTTGCCCACTTTGAATACAGTTGGCAATGGGCTTATAAGAAACGCTTCGAAGATGCCGGACTGACCGCCATCCTCGGTTGCGGTTTCGACCCGGGAGTAAGTGGCATATATACGGCATACGCCGCCAAACATCATTTTGACGAAATACAATATCTGGACATCGTAGACTGTAATGCCGGAAATCATCATAAAGCATTCGCCACCAACTTCAATCCGGAAATCAACATCCGTGAGATTACACAGAACGGCCGCTATTATGAAAACGGAGAATGGGTAACAACCAAGCCGCTGGAAATCCACAAAGACCTGACTTATCCGAACATCGGTCCACGCGATTCCTACCTACTTTATCACGAGGAACTGGAGTCTCTGGTAAAGAATTTCCCCACTATCAAGCGTGCACGCTTCTGGATGACGTTTGGCCAGGAATACCTCACACACCTGCGTGTCATCCAAAATATCGGTATGGCCCGCATAGACGAAGTGGAATATAACGGCATGAAGATTGTTCCGCTGCAATTCCTGAAAGCCGTCCTCCCCAACCCGCAAGACCTGGGCGAAAACTACGAAGGCGAAACATCCATCGGCTGCCGCATCCGCGGACTAAAGGATGGCAAAGAGCGTACTTACTATGTATATAACAACTGTAGCCACCAAGAAGCCTATAAGGAAACCGGCATGCAGGGCGTAAGCTATACCACCGGTGTACCTGCCATGATTGGTGCCATGATGTTCCTCAAAGGATTGTGGAAAAAGCCAGGGGTATGGAATGTCGAGGAATTCAATCCGGACCCGTTCATGGAACAGCTCAACAAACAAGGCCTGCCTTGGCATGAGATTATCGACGGAGACTTGGAAGTTTGAAATTAATGATTAATGGTTAATGTTTAATGATTAATACCATGCGGACAAAAAGGTGCTCCGCCCATTAATCATTAATCATTAAACATTAATCACTAATCATTATCCATTAATCACTAATCATTAAACATTAACAAAGTGAATATAGGAGATAAAGCACCCGAAGTATTGGGCATCAACGAAAAAGGTGAAGAAATCCGCTTGAGCGACTATAAGGGAAAGAAGATTGTACTCTACTTCTATCCCAAAGACATGACATCCGGCTGCACGGCACAAGCCTGCAACCTGCGGGATAATTATGCCGACCTGCGCAAAGCCGGTTATGAAGTCATCGGCGTCAGTGTGGACAGCGAAAAGTCACACCAGAAATTTATTGAGAAAAACAATCTGCCTTTTACCCTGATTGCAGACACCGACAAGAAGCTGGTAGAACAATTCGGAGTATGGGGCGAAAAAAGCATGTATGGCCGCAAATATATGGGAACGTTCCGCACAACTTTCATCATTAATGAAGAAGGTATTGTAGAGCGTATCATCACTCCGAAAGAAGTGAAGACCAAAGACCATGCGGCACAAATTTTATAATCATTAAACATTAACAACGTGGCAAAAAAAGACGAACTGAATTTTGAAAATGGCAACAATCTGGCATCAGGTGAAAAGCTGAAAGCCTTGCAGGCTGCCATGGACAAGATAGAAAAGAGCTTTGGCAAAGGTTCTATCATGAAAATGGGTGACGAAAGTGTCGAACAAGTAGAAGTTATTCCCACAGGGTCCATCGGCCTCAATGTAGCTCTTGGCGTGGGAGGATATCCCCGCGGACGTATCATCGAGATTTACGGCCCGGAATCCTCCGGTAAGACAACCCTCGCCATTCATGCCATTGCTGAAGCGCAAAAGGCAGGAGGCATTGCCGCATTCATTGATGCAGAACATGCTTTCGACCGCTTCTATGCGGCAAAACTGGGTGTGGATGTGGACAATCTGCTGATATCACAACCGGACAACGGCGAACAAGCGCTGGAAATCGCAGAGCAACTGATCCGTTCTTCCGCTATTGACATCATTGTAGTGGACTCTGTGGCTGCCTTAACCCCGAAAGCTGAAATTGAAGGCGATATGGGTGACAACAAGGTGGGTCTGCAAGCCCGACTCATGTCACAAGCCTTGCGTAAACTGACGGCAGCTGTCAGCAAAACACGCACCACCTGCATCTTCATCAACCAGTTGCGCGAAAAAATCGGTGTCATGTTCGGCAATCCCGAAACAACTACCGGCGGTAATGCACTGAAGTTCTATGCCTCCGTACGTCTTGACATCCGTGGAAGCCAAGCCATCAAAAACGGCGATGAAGTAATCGGCAAGCAGACCAAAGTGAAAGTTGTAAAGAACAAGGTAGCTCCTCCTTTCCGTAGAGCGGAATTCGACATCATGTTCGGTGAAGGCATCTCCTGTGCAGGCGAAATCATTGACTTGGGTGCAGAGCTTGGCATCATCAAGAAAAGCGGCTCATGGTTCAGCTATAACGAGACGAAAATTGCCCAGGGACGCGACGCCGCCAAGCAGGTCATCCTTGACAATCCGGAACTGGCAGAAGAGCTGGAAGGGCTTATCTTTGCAGAATTGAGAAAAGACAAATAACAAAAAAACTTGCCAATAGAAAAACAAAACATTCTATTGGCAAGTTTCCCTAAAAGGGTACCGCTTCCTATTCCATTTTTTCCAAACGTTCTTCCAAAGCCTCCATGCTTTTTTCAAAACGTTTCCAAGTATCGGCATCCATCTGTTCTTTCAGATACTTGTTGTCTTTCAGTTTAGCTACATTTTCCAGCCCTTTCAATGCCAGTTCTTGCGAATGCTTCAATTCTCCAAGCCAATCGCGGTTCTTCAGCTTCTCTATCTCCGCCCAGTTTATATCCGGAAGCTGTATATTCACATTGTTCCCATTCCAGCTGGTATTCTGATACATCATGATATTCTGTATATCCTTCAAAGTCATATCACCTTCCAGATAAACAAATTTCAAAGTGGCTGCACCGTCTACAATCATAATCAGCTCCTTCACCTTTTCCCCTTTACGGCTCATGTAGAATTCAGAACTGGAGACTGTTCCCTTCTGCTTCATCAGCAATTCATATCTGGAAGACTGCACCAAAGAACGAAGATCCTTACGCATTTCTTTCTTTACATTATTATCCATTGTAGAAAGTACCTGCACAGAGTTCAACTGTCCGGACACTTTCCCAATATAAACATCTTTAGTAAACAAGTTGGGATTCGTTTCTATCATTGCCTTGGATATGTAGACGGACGACACGCCTTTCATATCTCCATACTTGTTGAATAGGTTCTTCTGTGCCTGGCAAAGCAAAGGCAACATCAGCAGTACACCTGCCAAAATAATTTTCATTGTTTTCATATCAGATTATTGTTGAATTTCTTTTCTTACTTCCTGGTTCACCTTCGTTACGTCTATCCGCGTTTCCTCTATCTGCTCAATTCCCTTGTTCAGATTCGCAGACACCTCGATTAAAGTGGCCTGCAATGCCTTATAAGCAGCTTCCGGATCAGAGAAAGTGTCCTGAGGTGTAGGAGGACGCATATCCTCTCCCATGTTCGTAATGCCATAACCTACACCTACAAGAACCAGAATGGTGGCAGCAATACCTCCTATCCAGCGCCAATTACGTTTGGCCTTGTTCCGGTGGAAAAAACGTTGTTCCTCTTCAGCCTTTTCATCAATCATCCGGCTCAGTTTATCCTCCAATCCGGCGGGAACATTATCCACCACTTTCCCGGGAAAAAAGCTGAGAAAGAGTTTCTTGTCCTTCTGCAAGTGCTCGGGCACTTCTTCGGTTCTGAAAGCTTCCTTCAACAACTCTTCTTCCTGCTCGTTGGTATTCCCTTCATAAAATTCGGCGAGCAGCCTTTCAATTTCCTCGACTTTCATAGTTACTCCATTTATTAAATTCCTCACGTATCTTTTTTCTTGCCCGGGACAACAGTACACGGACATTGGTAGCATTCAATCCCGTGACCTGCTCTATCTCTTCATAAGAACATCCCTTGACATCACGCAACGTTACTATTTTCTGCTGTTGCACCGGCAGATGGGCAATGATGTGCCTTACCTGCTGCGCTTCATCCCTCACTTCAAAGTTATCTGCTTGAGACACATTATGCACTTCGGCCAACTCCACACTCTGTCTGCTCAAAGTATACTTTCCCGAACGAAGCAAATCAAAGCACATATTTTTCACCAGAGTAACGCTGAATGCTTCCGGATTACTGATAATGGCCAGTCCTTCCCGCTTGTCCCACAACTTCAGATAAGCTTCCTGCACCAAATCTTCAGCATCGGCAGCATTCTCCAATAGTCTATAAGCTATGCAGTACAACTTGCGATGATATGGCAGAAACTCTTTTTTAAAACTTTCAGCGTCCATGGGCTATTTATCAATAGTAGATTCCTGTTTATACCCTTCAGACGTAGGGGGAAAGGATTTTGTTACACGACCAGGAAAAAAAATGGAAAAAAAATGAAAACACCAATAGCACCAGCCCAAGAGTGCGTTTATTTCAAGACATCAGCAATCCGCTTTTTAAGATTCAATTTTGCAATGTCTTCAGGCTTCAGCTCAAGCTCCACCAACACCTTCGCTGTGGAGAGTCTGTATTCCTGCTCTAACGTATCATAATTTATCTGTTCCTTATGAATGGAATACAACAAAGCAAAATCGTAGTTCAAGGCACGTGAGACATTATACAACGTATCCGTATCAATACTTTTTCTCGTAAGCATATAGTCTACACTTTGAGGCTTAACTTTCAGTCTTCGTGCAAGTTCCGCCTTGGTAACCTGCTGTTCAAGCATCACGTTCTTGATTATCTCTCCGATGTATATATTACTTTTTTCCATTTATATGAAGGTACAAATTAATCATTCATATTATAAGGAACACCAATACCAATTTGTCTGTATGTATCGTTCTTTTTATTCATAATTCGTTTGTTTTATCAAATATTTTATGATACTTTTGCAACATATTCATATAAACAAACAAATAATATCTGCTATCATGAATTTACTGACATGTATTCTCATAGCCATCCCTATCGGCATTATTTTTATTATGCTATGGATATACAATGACTACCGGAAATATAAGAAGAAAAATAAGCTGGCCATTTTGCTGTTTCTCCTATTTCCAACCACTTTATCTGCACAATACGTTGATGCAGGATGCCAAGTATCCTTTAAATGGCTGGAGAACCAAAAAGGGAAATTAGAGTATACAAAAGATGGGGTTACTTATAAGTTTATTCCAAACGACTCCCAATGGGAAATTGTAATTCGCAACAACTCTTCAGAAGATATCCGAATAAACTGGGAAAATATGCAATTCATTGTGGACGGAAGAACCTCAGAAGTCAAATACACCATACTTGCAGAAGCGGAAACTCCCTTTGCAATTATAAAAAGCCAGGCAGAAACAAGCCAAAAGATTGGTGTGACAACTTATACGGCAAATAACTCTCAAATATACAACAAGAAAGATATTCGAAAAGGAAGGAATTCCTCCATTACCATTATCCTTCCCATATCTATCGGTAAGCACCCTCAATTCTTCACCTCTTTCGACTTTATCATCAAAAAAGTGAACTAACTATGACTTCTCAAGATATAAAAAAACAGCTGAAAGAACCACATTTCTGGAACATTGTATTAACTGGTCAGCACGCCGAACCGAGAACAAAAGCAATGCTGGAAGCAAAAGGTATCATAACTTGGCTTCCACTTGCTCCGGTCCGGCGTCAATGGGGAAGGATATTAAAAGAAATACACACCCCGGTTATCCCGAAATGTGTATTCGTCTATATATCCAATGAGGAAAGAAATACGTTGCAAAAATCCTACCGACTTCTTCCACCGGAAGTTATACTTCAAGAACTGCCGGACCTATGCAATCAGAACAAGTAGATATATGCCAACGTGCTCACACTAATCACTATCCACAACAAGGTGCCTTGTATCAAGGGCTTGATACCTACTGCCTTCAGTACATCACGTGACAGAGAGGCACCGATAAAGAACAGAGTGATAGTCAGCGTCTTGCGGGCCAAAGAATTGATTCCCTCCCCAATCATGGCACCCGTTTCGGTAGTACCCAGCACATAAGTATTGAAAATCATAGCCAGCACAAAGAAGAAGATGAACCAGGGAATACTGATTTTCTGTCCCTTGCTCTTAAAGATGAACGAAGTTACCAAAGCCAAAGGAATAATCCATAAGGCACGTGTCAGCTTTATAGTCGTTGCCACCTGTAATGCCTCTTCCCCATAGGCGGCACCTGCCCCCACTACCGAACTCGTATCATGTATGGCAATGGCCGCCCATGTGCCGAACTCATGCTGGCTCATGTTCAAAGCGTGGCCTATCATCGGAAAAACAAACAATGCAATGGCATTCAATATAAAGATGGTGCCCAATGCCACAGACATCTCGCTATCCTTTGCCTTCAACACCGGCCCCACAGCCGCAATGGCACTGCCTCCGCAGATAGCCGTACCGGAACTGATAAGATAGGAAGTGTCACGGTCCACTTTCAGGAACTTACGTCCTATGAGCCAGCCTATGAGCAATGTCCCCACTACAGAAATAATCGTGAACTCCATTCCCTCCTTGCCCGAAGCCAGAGAAGCCTGCAGATTCATTCCAAATCCTAACCCTACAACAGAGTATTGCAACAGGTACTTTGAAGTCTTCTTATTGAACTTCGGATGTGCCTGCCCACACAGCAACGCAAAGGCCAACCCCAAGAACAACGCCAACGGCGGAGTGACCCATGCCGAATAGGCATGCATACCGGGCACATAATCCAGCAGCAGAAAGAAGGAGAGGACAACCAGAAGAGATACATAAATAAATTTATTATTACTTTGAAGAAAAGGCATATTAATGCTTTTAGCCAAAACTCGATTTGAAGCCATACTGTTTATTTTACTATTATTACTAATGTTTATTCCTTAATTTTCCGGATGCAAAGGTAGTTCTATTTTAGTACACCCGCCAATCGTTTCTACTTATAGACTATAACTTATTGTTATCGGGACATAAACATATAGTTCATAAAGGCTTGTGACAACCCTCCTTCCTGCCCTTGCAACTGGACAAAGCAGAAGTCGCGAAGCATGGGCATATCCTTTATCTCGACCACGCGGAAAGTGCCTGCCGCCAGTTCCTTGCAGATGGAACGGATAGACACGATTCCCATGCAATCGGAGTTTTCAAGAAAGAGCTTGATGCTTTCGGTACTACCCAGATACATCAGTACATGGAGTGAGGAAAGCTTGACACCGTGCTTCTGGAGTGAGCGTTCTATCACGTCCAGCGTACCAGAACCACGTTCACGAAGCACTAAAGGAATAGCGGGCAAATCCTGGGGAGTAATCTCTTCGGGCAATTGTAAACGGCTTTTGGAATGGACTACCGCTACCAGTTCATCCTCAAGAAAAGTAGTATACTTCAGATTGGGAAGGCGGAAAACCCCTTCCACCAATCCCAAGTCAATGCGGTGTTCCTGCAAAGCGGCTTCTATTTCCCGGGAATTTCCATTGAGCAAGGACAAGTTGACCTGCGGAAACTTGCCGATAAAACTGCCCAGCAACGGAGGAAGCACATACTGCGCAATGGTAGTGCTGGCTCCCAACTTGAGTTCTCCAATATATTCGTTATGTAACAAGTGCATTTCATATTCCAGCCGTTTATAGTCCTCCAATATCCGTTCGCAATGCTCCAAAAGCAGCCGGCCCGACTCGGTCAGACTGATTTTACTTCCCTGCCGGTCGAAAAGCCTCGTCTGGTAAGTGGCCTCCAGCTCCTGGATATGCTTGGTTATAGCCGGCTGACTAACAAACAACTCTTGCGAAGCCTTTGTAAAACTCAAGTTCTTGGCAACAGACTGAAACACTTTTAAACGGAAATCACTCATATACTTCTTATATCCTATAACTCGTCAGACTTGATGCCGAAAGCATGCGCCAAAGAATAAAACACCGGCTCCAGGCGGCAATACACCGGGCTCAGAGGTTCCTCCGTAATGAAATACACAGCTTTGCCCCGTTCTTCTTCATTCTTGTCTTTGAAGAAACCCGCCAGCTTTTCCTCCACTCCATTACCATATACCTGATGGAAAGGCAACAACATCAAACACTTCACATCTGCAGAATCAAGCGCCAGGTTCATCAGGTCAAGAAACAACTCTTCGGTAGAGACTAAACCAGAAGAGGTGACGGAAGAAAATGTAAATTCGCCCAGTGGCGTACGGCATGCCTGGTGATTCAGTTTATTCACATCGGATGGTTCACAACACTTCAGCACGTCCGCTGCAGGAGTATGCACCAACAACACTTCTACCTCATTTTCTTGTTCTCTCAAGCCGGCATCCAATGCCAGATAGCTCAACCATGCCGGCAGGTCAACATCGGGTAGCTTCCTTCCCAACTTACCTTCCAAAAAGTTCTTTGCACCATATACCACTTCATTCAGAAATGCAACATCTATCAATATCACATTTGCCGGAAACTTTATCTTATCCTCCATTATCTCCTATCTTAATACATAATTATACATAATGCTCCTCTGCAAGCGGAGCTCCGAAAACCTACCACACAGAAAGCACAAAACTTTGAAGCAGTAAAAGTACGACAAATTTATCAATAACTTGTATCATCCCAAGCAATTAATCTATATCTCCGAAGCGGAAAGAGAATATCCTTCCCCCACAACACGGAAACCTTGGAGCTGGAACACGAAGACTTAGCTACTAAAACATATAGCCCCTCACTACATAAGATGTGCATCTCGTACTACATGAGATGTACACCTCGTACTACATGAGATGCACATCTCATGCATGACATCCTTATTTGCCCTTCTCTTTAACCAATAGAGTTTAATACGAAAAGGAACTTTGCTCCAACTTCTTATCTAAAGAAGTAGAAAGAAACAAAACGACTGATTTACAGACAATTTGTCATTTTATATATTTTATATGCAGACAATTTGTCCGAAATGTGCCAATGGCAAATCTTTTGCGCCTTCCCAAGTGTTATGAAACTGATAAAATAGAAAGGAGAACAAAATATGAACTTTAACAACTTTACCATTAAAGCGCAAGAAGCAGTGCAGGAGGCTGTGAACCTGGTACAAAGCCGTGGACAGCAGGCCATCGAGCCCGTGCATGTACTTCAAAGCGTGATGAAAGTAGGTGAAAATGTCACCAACTTCATCTTCCAGAAACTGGGCATGAACGGTCAGCAGATAGCACTTGTACTGGACAAGCAAATTGATTCTCTGCCCAAGGTATCCGGCGGAGAGCCATACCTGAGCCGTGAAACGAACGAAGTGTTCCAGAAGGCCACCCAATATTCCAAGGAAATGGGTGATGAATTCGTCTCCCTGGAACCGGTACTGCTGGCTTTGCTGAATGTGAAAAGCACTGCATCCACCATTCTGAAAGATGCCGGGATGACGGAACGCGAACTGCGGGAAGCCATCAACGAACTGCGAAAAGGAGAAAAAGTAACTTCACAATCCAGCGAAGACACTTACCAGTCATTGGAAAAGTACGCTATCAATCTGAACGAAGCAGCCCGCAGCGGCAAACTGGATCCCGTCATCGGCCGTGACGAAGAGATACGGCGTGTCCTGCAGATTCTGAGCCGGCGTACCAAGAACAACCCGATTCTTATCGGTGAACCGGGTACCGGTAAAACAGCTATCGTAGAGGGACTTGCCCACCGTATCTTGCGTGGAGACGTCCCCGAGAACTTGAAGAACAAACAAGTCTACTCCCTGGATATGGGTGCACTGGTGGCGGGCGCTAAATACAAAGGCGAATTTGAAGAACGCCTGAAGGCCGTTATCAACGAAGTGAAGAAGTCCGAAGGAGACATCATCCTCTTCATTGATGAAATCCACACCCTGGTGGGTGCAGGCAAGGGCGAAGGCGCCATGGATGCCGCCAACATCCTGAAACCCGCCCTGGCACGCGGTGAACTGAGGAGCATCGGGGCCACTACCCTCGATGAATATCAGAAGTATTTCGAAAAGGACAAAGCGTTGGAGCGCCGCTTCCAGATTGTCATGGTGAACGAACCGGACACGCTGAGCACCATCTCCATTCTGCGTGGTCTGAAGGAACGTTATGAGAACCATCACCATGTACGGATTAAAGACGATGCCATCATCGCCGCCGTAGAGTTGAGCAACCGCTACATCACCGACCGTTTCTTACCGGACAAGGCTATCGACTTGATGGACGAAGCCGCTGCCAAGCTACGTATGGAAGTCGATTCCGTTCCGGAAGAACTGGACGAAATCTCGCGTAAGATAAAGCAGCTGGAGATTGAACGCGAGGCCATCAAGCGCGAAAACGACAAGCCCAAGCTGGAACAAATCGGCAAAGAACTTGCCGAGCTGAAGGAGCAGGAAAACTCGTACAAGGCGAAATGGCAAAGTGAAAAGACCCTTGTCAACAAAATCCAGCAGAATAAGGTGGAAATAGAGAACCTGAAGTTCGAGGCCGACAAGGCGGAACGGGAAGGCGACTATGGCCGGGTGGCCGAAATCCGTTACGGCAAACTGCAAGCGCTGAACCAGGAGATTGAAGAAACTCAGCAAAAACTGCACGAAATGCAGGGCGACAAGGCCATGATTAAAGAGGAAGTGGACGCTGAAGACATTGCCGACGTAGTATCCCGCTGGACCGGCATACCGGTAAGCAAGATGCTGCAAAGCGAAAAGGACAAACTGTTGCATCTGGAAGCGGAACTGCACCAGCGGGTTATCGGGCAGGACGAAGCCATCGAGGCCGTATCCGATGCCGTACGCCGCAGCCGTGCCGGACTGCAAGACCCGAAACGTCCTATCGGCTCATTCCTTTTCCTGGGAACCACCGGTGTAGGTAAGACGGAATTGGCAAAGGCACTGGCGGAGTTCCTCTTTGACGACGAGACGATGATGACCCGTATCGACATGAGCGAGTATCAGGAGAAACACAGCGTTTCCCGTCTGGTAGGAGCGCCTCCGGGATATGTGGGCTACGATGAAGGCGGACAACTGACAGAAGCCGTAAGGCGGAAACCGTATTCTGTCGTCCTGTTCGACGAAATCGAGAAAGCGCATCCGGACGTATTCAACATCTTGCTGCAAGTGCTGGATGACGGACGTCTGACAGACAATAAAGGACGTACGGTCAACTTCAAGAATACGATTATCATCATGACCTCCAACATGGGCAGCGGCTATATCCAAAGCCAGATGGAGAAGCTCAACAGTAGCAATAAGGAGCAAATCGTAGAGGAAACCAAGAAGGAAGTGATGAATATGCTGAAAAAGACCATCCGCCCGGAATTCTTGAACCGTATCGACGAAACCATCATGTTCCTGCCACTGACAGAGCCCGAAATCAAACAGATTGTAATGCTCCAAATCAAGAGTGTGCAGAAGATGCTTTCCGGTAACGGTGTGGAACTTGTTCTGACAAATGCCGCCATAGACTTCCTTGCCAATGCAGGTTATGACCCTGAATTCGGCGCCCGTCCGGTGAAACGTGCCATACAGCACTATTTGCTGAACGATTTGTCGAAGAAGTTGCTGTCCCAGGAAGTAGACCGCAGCAAGCCTATTACAGTGGATGCCAATACCACTGACGACGGACTGGTTTTCAGAAATTAAAAGCAATCCGTATCCCCCCAATAAAAGAGGCGATTCCCGACTATTGAGAATCGCCTCTTTTATTTTGTATTTCAATCCTTCTCCGATTACTCGGCCTTGCTTTCCTCCTTCGTTTCTGCCGCAGGAGTTTCTTCAAAATCCGTCATACCGCTTGCCACCAGCAAATTATACCAAACAATCAATTTCTTGATGTCGGACGGATATACGCGGTCGCGATCGAAGGTAGGCAATACCTCTGCCAGGTAAGCACGCAAATCGTCGGCAGTAGCCTTCTTTAAGTCCATCACTACGGCAGCGCCGTTTTCCTTTTTCTTCATGGAAAGAAGCACTTCCTTCAAAGGAACATCTTCCGTATCTGTATACATGGCGATATCGCCCAAAGAAGTAATCTTCTCATTACCATAGGCAGGAAAACGCTTCTTGTCTGCAAGCGACTCTACAATCAACATATTTTTTCCCTGAGAAACAAGCTTATACAATCCCGGTTTACCGGAAATGGACAAAATAGTCTTCAACATAATATATTCTGTTTTGATGATTAGTAGTTATTTTTTCGGGAGGCAAAGATAATGTAAGCCGAAGACAATACAAAATAAGCTTGCTTATTTTTATTGTTAAGAAGATGCCTATTTTCGTAACAGATAGTGCATTTTTTCAGATAGCGAACCGATTAGCTCTAAAACTTGCGGAATCAATGGAGTTTCGCCATCATTTACAATGACAAAATCTGCATATTTACGCTTTTCTTCGTCATCCATCTGGCTACGGATACGCTTTTCTATCAATTCGCGCGAGGAAGCATCCCGCCAGACGGCACGTGAAATACGCACCTCTTCGGGCGCATAGACCATAACAATAGCATCTACTTCACCTGCAAACCCCGCTTCAACCAAAATGGCCGATTCTATACCGACAATGGAAGAAGCGGCGCGACATTGTGTCCACCGCCTGAAATCCTCCTTTACACGAGGATGCACAATACCGTTGATTTTTTGGGCATGCTCCGGACTGCCAAAAAGATAAGACGCCAACAAAGGCTTGTTCAGTGTACCACCGGCATACACTTCCGCACCAAGCAAGGCAGACAATTCCTCGCGGATAAATGAATCGGATACCATCAGCTTTTTCGTTTCCAAGTCCGAGATATAGACGGGAACACCCAGCACTTCCAACAGTCTGGATACCATACTCTTTCCGCTACCGATACCACCGGTTATACCTATCTTAATCGCCATAATCAGGAGAAATTTGCTCTATCAAAAAATCCACCTGTGCCGGATTGAAGCGCACCTGGCTCACCCCTTTCGGCAGATTCTTGATCTTTACCGTATACTTGTCGGAACCCAGACGAAGCAGTTCCTCATAAGACACGTAAATATGAAAATCATCAGCGTTAATCTGCCTGAAATGACTCAGACCAACCTGAAACGTGACCTGCACCTTAGAAGGGAAAGCGCGCAGCACCTTGTCGGCAGGAAAGTTAACGCCACGCAACGGCACCTCCACTGTCTTTTCTGTATAAATATCCACCGGAAGCATCATCTCAATGGAAGAAGGCACAAACTTCACACCTTTCTGAACACGCAGGGGGATTTGCTGTCTCAAGGTATCCGATATATCTTCCAGCTTCACCGGTTGCGTATAGGCAACAGTAATCGTATCCAGCACGCCTTGCGGCGCATACACCAATACGGAATCGGGACTGAATATCGTATCCGAAAGATAATACTCACGTCCGGCACTCAGCGTGCCGCGCAGCTTCACCGGCACCAGTTTGGAGGCTCCCGTCGAATAGATGTACTCCAATGTATCCGGCTTCATGGAAAGCAGGCGGGTAGAAGCATTCAGCTGGTTCAGCACTTTCTTTTCAAACTGCGGGGGATATATCCTTACTTGATTATCCACACCCGTATAATCGGCATAATCGAGAATAACAGGATAGAAGCTCTTTCCCAACATATAGTTGAGCAGTACCGTTCCCTTATCCTTTACCTTGATGCGGAGTTCTGAAACAGGTTCAGAAGTAATCACCACATTATTGGGTACTCCCTTCAGCCGCACCGGTATAGAGAAGTCCGCCTCATAGTCGTTGTTCAAGGTCTGCAAGAGCCAGAAGCCACCGGCCACAAAGAAGAAAAACAAAAAAATGAAGAACTCTCTGCTTTTATCGCTAAGCAGAAAGTCCTTCACTTCTCTTGATATCTTCAGATATGTACGTTGTATGTTCCTACGTTCAAACATAGGCTCACATTTCTATTATTTAGATGCCTGACTGCTATTCGCATCAGCAGCTGCAGCAAAAATAGAATTCTTGTCTATACGAATCTTAACGTTGGAAGCGATTTCAAGCACCACATCATTGTCGTTGATTTCCTTGATAACACCATGGATGCCACCGGCTGTGATTACTTTCTGATTCACTTGAAGCGATTTACGGAAGTTTGCGATTTCCTTTTGCTTCTTGTTTTGAGGACGAATCATAAAGAAATACATAATAACGAACATGGCTATCAGCATAATCCACATCATGCTACCACCACCAGCAGGCCCTGCAACAGGAGCTTGCAGGAAGAATACAGTCATTAAGTTCATAAATACTCAGTTTTGGTTTCTATTATTAAACAAAGGTATTAGTTTTTCGTTAACTTACCTTCTTTTTTTAATTGATTAACTATTCCGTCCAATGTACCGTTCACGAAGCTGCCGCTTTTGACCGTGCTGTAAACTTTGGCAATATCGACATATTCGTTTAACGAAACACTCACCGGAATGTTCGGGAAACTCAATATTTCGGCCAATGCACACTGCATGATTACAACATCCATAAAGGCTACACGGTCCAAGTCCCAATTACGCGTATTCTCACTGATGAGATGACGGTAATAGTCACAGTTCAAGATGGCACGGCGGAACAAACGGCGTGCAAATTCCTGGTCTTCCTCATCCTTAAACTCTGGTAAAAGCTCCTGGTTGGCACCATTCTTCTCTTCGAAGCGCTTGATGGTTTTCAGCACGAAAGTATCCACAATCTCCTTGTCGTCGTTCCAGTAAAGGCTCTGGTCTTCGAGCACACTGTCCAAGGCTTCGTTGTTGAAAACAAAAGTCTTATACAGTTTTCTCCACAATTCACGATCATATTCGTAAGAATCGTCCGAAGAAGCCATATATTCCTTATATATATCTGATTCCACAATTTTCTCATACAATCCCTTGACGAAGTCTTCATCATTGGCCCACGTGCGCTTTTGGTTGGCGATGAATTCCGTCAATTGTTTGTTCACTTCCAACTGGGCTATAAACTTGTTTTCCACAAATTTCATGTTGGGATACAGCTCCTCGGCAGTGGGAGCCAGCTTAGCTTTTGCCGCATCAATACGTTTTTGTGCGTAGTTCGTCAAAGCTATCATCAGCATCAGCAGGTAGTTGTAGAGGTCGTATGCCTTTGAAAGGCTAAAGAATAATTCTTTCTCCGCTGAGTCTAAATTTTTACTGCCATTCTGATAATAAGCATATACAATCTGTATAATCTTAAGACGAATAAGAACTCTGTTGATCATAATTCTAAAGTAAATACTAGTGTTTTAACAAGGCGCAAAAGTAGGCATTTTTAATGAGTTTACATAAATAAATCACATTTTTTAATGCAGATATTGATTATCCGGTCTTTTTCTTTTGACAGTTTAAAAAAAATCGTCAATTTTGAGCCCGATAAAGAGCTAAAAGCTACGAGATACAAGTTTTAAGGTGATAATATCAAAATTGAGACCTATTATAATATGGAAGACTTTAAGAAGAAAAACGCAGCGGACATGAACGACAAGGAGATTGTATTCTCCCAATCCATCAAAGCAGGTAAGCGCATCTACTATTTAGACGTCAAGAAAAACAGAAAAGACGAAATGTTTCTCGCCATTACGGAAAGCAAGAAAATCGTGATGGGCGAGGGTGACGACTCGCAGGTAAGTTTCGAAAAGCACAAAATCTTTCTATACAAAGAAGATTTTGAAAAGTTCATGAACGGACTCCAGCAGGCCATCGGCTTCATCCAGGAGCAACAGGGTTTCCACACAAGACATACCGCTGACGACGAGGCTGAAACTCCCGAAACACACAAAGAAGAAGTACCACAAGAGGAAAAAGCTTGCCCCCTGGACGGAGAAATCAAAATAGACATTGAATTTTAAGTTATAACCTTTTGATAATTCAAAAAGAAGCTGTATTTTTGCACCGCTTTTTTGCAACATCGTGTGGTAAACCACATCGTGTGATGGTGAATTAAGCAAAAAATTTACTTAATTTAGAGTAACACAATTTTTTTAGAAATGAAATCAATTGAAGTAAAAGGAACTGCAAGAACTATTGCAGAACGTTCTTCGGAACAAGCAAGAGCTTTGAAAGCTATTCGTAAAAACAACGGTGTACCTTGCGTACTTTATGGTGCAGGTGAAAATGTTCACTTCACTGTACCTGCAGAAGGTCTGCGCAATTTGGTTTATACTCCGCACATCTACGTAGTTGACTTGGTGATTGATGGCAAGAAAGTAAACGCTATCATGAAAGATATCCAATTCCACCCCGTAAAGGATACCATCCTACACGTTGACTTCTATCAAATTGACGAGGCTAAGCCTATCGTTATGGAAGTTCCGGTACAGATGGAAGGTTTGGCAGAAGGTGTTAAGGCCGGTGGTAAGCTGGTACTCCAGATGCGTAAACTGAAAGTAAGAGCTTTGTATAACGTAATTCCTGAAAGACTGACTATCAACGTTACTCACTTGGGACTTGGTAAGACTGTTAAAGTTGGCGAATTGCAATACGAAGGATTGGAATTGCTGAATGCCAAAGAAGCTGTTGTATGCGCCGTTAAGCTGACTCGTGCTGCAAGAGGTGCCGCTGCTGCTGCAGGCAACTAATCAATTCTTTCCAAGAAAGACTAAATATTGGGGAACGCGGATTAACGCAGCCAACGCAGATTTCATACTGATTTCCGCGGAAAGTTGCGATAATCCGCGTTCTTTTTCTTACTGCTCTTTCTCCTCTGAAAGGAGAAAGAGAATAGACTTGAAGCACTGACAATGAAATATTTAATTGTAGGATTGGGCAATATCGGCCCCGAATATCACGAAACCCGTCACAACATCGGATTCATGGTAGTAGATACTCTGGCAAAAGCAGCAGGTGCCACTTTTACCGACGGACGTTATGGCTTCACCACAACGCTGTCAGTCAAGGGACGCCAACTATTACTACTGAAGCCTTCCACCTTCATGAACCTCAGCGGTAACGCCGTACGCTACTGGATGCAAAAGGAAAACATTCCATTGGAGAATGTGTTGGTAGTGGTAGATGACCTTGCACTGCCTTTCGGTACACTGCGCCTGAAAGGTAAGGGAAGCGATGCGGGACATAACGGCCTTAAGCATATTGCAGCAACGCTGGGCACCCAGAACTATGCACGCCTGCGTTTTGGAATCGGCAATGACTTTCCCCGTGGCGGACAGATTGACTATGTGCTGGGACATTTTACCGATGAAGATTGGAAAACAATGGGCGAGAGATTGGAAACAGCCGGAGAAATCATCAAAAGTTTCTGTCTGGCGGGAATAGATATCACCATGAATCAATATAACAAGAAATGAACGAAGCCAGAATTGACAAATGGATGTGGGCTGTACGCATCTTCAAAACACGTACCATAGCTGCCGAAGCCTGCAAAAAAGGGCGCATCAGCATCAATGGCGCACTGGCAAAGGCTGCCCGTACGGTGAAACCGGGAGACGTCATCCAAGTGCGCAAGCCCCCCGTCACCTATTCCTTCAAAGTACTGCAACCCATTGAAAAGCGTGTCGGCGCAAAGTTAGTAGCTGAAATGATGGAGAATGTAACGGCTCCGGAACAGTATGAACTGCTGGAAATGAGCCGTGTCAGCGGTTTCGTCAACCGTGCCAAAGGTACTGGACGGCCAACGAAAAAAGACCGCCGGAGCCTGGAAGAATTTACAGAACCGGAATTTCTGGATGATTTCGACTTTGAATTCGATTTCGAGGAAGAGTAAAATAAGGGAAAGATTATGAGCGAGAGAATAATTAAATGGGGATTCATCGGTTGCGGAGAAGTGACCAAATACAAAAGCGGACCGGCATTTCAGAAAATAGAGAACTCCGAAGTTGTGGCCGTCATGAGTCGAAATGGTGACAAGGCCAAGACCTACGCCAAGGAAAGAGGGATTCCCAAATGGTACGACGATGCCCAGGAGCTGATTGACGACGAAGAGGTGAACGCCGTGTACATTGCCACTCCTCCTTCTTCACATGCTACGTACGCCATCATGTCCATGAAGGCAGGTAAACCGGTCTACATAGAGAAGCCGATGGCTGTTACCTACGAAGAGTGCTGCCGCATCAACCGCATTTCCAAAGAAACGGGTGTTCCATGTTTTGTTGCGTATTACCGCCGCTATCTGCCCTACTTCCTAAAGGTAAAGTCACTGGTAGAGGAAGGACATATTGGCAACATCATCAACATTCAAATCCGATTCGCCCAGCCTCCCCGCGACCTCGACCATAACAAGGAAAACCTACCGTGGCGCGTGCAACCGGATATTGCCGGTGGAGGATACTTCTATGACCTTGCACCCCACCAGATAGATTTGTTGCAGGAAATCTTCGGATGTATCCTTGAAGCCAGCGGCTACAAGAGCAACCGTGGCGGACTATATCCAGCCGAGGACACCCTAAGCGCATGTTTCCAGTTTGACAGCGGACTGGTGGGCAGCGGCTCCTGGTGTTTCGTCGCCCACGAATCTGCCCGCGAAGATCGTATAGAAATCATTGGAGACAAAGGCATGATTTGTTTCTCCGTGTTCACCTATGACCCCATTGCGCTGCACACAGAAAGAGGGCGTGAGGAAATCATTGTTGAAAATCCCACTTACGTCCAGCAACCGCTTATCCAGGCAGTGGTAGACCACCTGCTAGGCAAGTCAGTCTGCAGCTGTGACGGTGAAAGCGCCACTCTTACCAACTGGGTAATGGACAAAATACTGAACAAACTCTGATTAGCGTTCATGGGGTAAATCTTACCCCATGTCGAAACCTTCGCATTTTCGGCCGACCAGTTTGTACACATCGACACTCTCGCCTACAATCCATACCACATCTCCCTCTACAAAAGGTTCATGCGGGTCGGGAGCATGCAAGGTCTCCCCTCCCCGCTCCACACCGGCAATCAGACAGTGATATTTCTCGCGTATCCCTGCTTCTTTCAAGGTCTTGTTCAGGAAAGGAGACTGCCCGTCCACACAGAATTGGCGTAGAATCATTTCACTCTTCTCTATCACATCCGCATTCATGGCAGACACCTTATCCATCTCCTGACCGAAAATGCTCAATTCCTCATCCGTAGCAATTACTTGTATCTTGTCCTGCGGAAAAAGACGGACAGACGCTCCAGGAATATTAATCCGTTTCTTGCCCCGAAGGATAGAGACCACATGGATACCGTATTTCTTTCCAAAATTCAGCTCTGCCAATGTCCTGCCTGCCCATTCCGATTCGCCGGGAATCTCAAAATCTGTCAGGTGCAAGTCGCGTGACAGCAGACGCCCCGCATACTCCGGTTTCTTCTCTCCCATATACTCGGCACGCATGTCGCGGTACCGCAGATTCTGGAAGAATGTCCTTTCTATCATTATGGACTGCTTCTTCAACTGACGGGAAAGTATCATTAAAGTCACCAGCAACACCGCCACCCCAAATACCAGTCCCACAGACATCTTGAATAAACCGGCTATAACGAACATGACAAACGAAACACCCAACAGCAGGCGCAATACAATGGTAGCCACTAACGGCGCCCGATTTCCACGGTTATCCTTCCATAAAGTCACAAACTCTTCCGAGTGATTCTTTTTAATCATGATAGCACGCAGAAACGGAGCTATACACAGAATGATGATAAAGGCAGCCAACAAAGAGCCCCATACCCCGGGCAGACTGTCGTGCACGAAAGGCACCAGAAAACGGAACGCCAAAGCTATCACCGCCACGCAAATGATGGAATATACAACCGTAATCCTGACCAGTGCAAATATCAGTTTCTTCCACAGACTTTCATGGTTCATGGTCTGCGAACCTGAAGCATAGCGGGTCAAGAACTTTCTCCATTTTTCCGGCAAATGCGTATCCACAAGATTGGAAGCGGGCTCTGCCAAACGAATCATATAAGGAGTAAGGAAAGTAGTGATGACAGACACCGCCACCACAATAGGATACAAAAAATGGCTGGTGACATGCAGCGACACGCCCAGCGAAGCTATAATAAAAGCAAACTCACCGATTTGCGTCAGACTGAAACCGCACTGCATGGCCGTCTTCAGCGGTTGCCCCGCCAGCAGCACCCCCAGCGTCCCGAAGAGGGATTGTCCGAAAATGACCGCCAAAGTAATCACGACAATAGGTCCCGCATACTCCACAATCATAGCCGGGTCTACCATCATACCGACCGATACGAAAAAGATGGCGCCAAACAAGTCCTTGACCGGCTTCACCAGGCGCTCTATGCTCTCCGCCTCTACCGTTTCGGCGAGAATGGAGCCCATGATAAATGCACCGAAAGCAGCCGAAAATCCCGTATGCGCAGCCATCACCACCATACCGAAACAGAGTCCAAGAGAGACTATCAGCAAAGTTTCCTCGCTCATCAACTTCCGGCACCGCTTCAGCAATCCGGGGATGAGGTAAATACCCACCACGAACCAAAGTATCAGGAAGAACAGCAGTTTGGCAATACTCTCCAGCATCTCCGTACCCTCAAAGTTATGGCTGACTGCCATCGTGGAGAGCATCACCATCAATACGATGGCAAGAATATCCTCCAGAATAAGCACACTGAGCACCAGACCCGTGAACTGCTTCTTGCGCATCCCCAAATCATCAAACGCCTTATAGATAATGGTGGTGGACGACATGGCAATCATACCGCCCAGAAATATGCAGTCCATCCGTTTCCAGCCGAAACCGGTACCTACCGCCACACCCAACAATATCATACAAAAGATGATGGTACACGCAGCAATAATCGCTGCCCCTCCCACCTTCACAATCTTCTTGAAGCTGAATTCCAATCCCAGTGCAAACAGCAGGAAGATAACACCTATATCTGCCCAGGTCTGTATATTAGCCGTATCCATCACCGACGGTGTATAGGCCATGTGAGGGCTGGCAAGGAATCCTGCAACTACATATCCTAATACCAATGGTTGCTTCAACTTCTTAAAAAGCAGGGTCATAATCCCCGCACAAATCAATATCAAAGCTAAATCAGCTATAAGGGGAGCTAAGTGTGACATAATTCTTCGTCTGTATACCTTTTTGTTGACAAAGATAGTGAAAAGTTTAATAAGGTGGAGGAACAATTCATCCTCTATTTCCTTTTTACAACACTCCTTTCGAGCTTGGCAGCCCAAAGTGATAAATATCCCTCTTCACCGCCATCTTCAGCGCACGTGCCAGCGCCTTGAAGATGCCCTCTATCTTATGATGTTCGTTCTGTCCTTCGGCTTTTACATTGAGATTCATCCGGGCAGCATCGCTCAAGGATTTAAAGAAGTGCAGGAACATTTCCGTAGGCATGTCTCCTACCTTCTCGCGCTTGAACTCGGTATCCCATACAAGCCACGGACGTCCGCCAAAATCGAGACACACCTGGCAAAGACAATCGTCCATAGGAAGAGCATAGCCGTAGCGTTCAATGCCTCGCTTGCTTCCTAAGGCTTGATAAAGGCAGTCGCCCAGGGCAAGGGCAGTATCTTCGATGGTGTGATGCTCGTCCACTTCAAGGTCACCTTTCACATGGATGGTAAGGTCCATACCACCGTGCTTGCCTATCTGTTCCAACATGTGGTCGAAGAAGCCCAGTCCAGTCACGATGTCACAATACCCGTCGCCATCCAGATTCAAAGATACATATATATCTGTCTCCTTGGTAGTGCGACGTACTTCCGCTGTACGCTCACCGGCAAAGAGGAATTCGGCCACCTTATCCCAATCCTTGGTGGCGAGAGCGCAGTAATCTTTAAGTCCGTCACAAGCGGCACTGCCACCTTCGGAGATGGGTTTCAATAAAGCCATATCATCTTGCAGAAGAATGGCGCGGCATCCCAAATTCTTTGCCAACTCCACATCCGTAGGCCGGTCACCGATGACGAAACTGTGGGACAAATCGTAGTCCGGGTTATCAAGGTATTTGGTAAGCATTCCGGTACGCGGCTTACGGGTTGGTGCATTGTCATCGGGCATGCTGCGGTCTATGCAGATGTCGTCGAAGGTGATGCCTTCGCCTTCCAATGTCTTCATCATCAGGTTGTGTGTCGGCCAAAAGGTCTCTTCTGGAAAGGAAGTTGTGCCGAGCCCGTCTTGATTGGTCACCATCACAAAATCAAAATCCAGCTTGCTGCGGATGAAGCCAAGATTACGCATCACTTTCGGATAGAACTCCAGCTTCTCCAGGGAGTCCAGCTGATAATCAATGGGCGGCTCAATGACTAAAGTCCCGTCACGGTCTATAAAAAGTACTTTCTTCTTCATAAATGCTAAATACTCAAATCGTAAAAACTTTCAACGCTTCAATCAATTTTTCATTCTCCCCTCTCGTTCCTACCGTCACCCGCAAGCAATTTCCGCAGAGTGACACGGAGTTACGGTTGCGGACAATGATACCCTTACCTACCAGATAATTGTAAATCTTCGCAGCATCCGTCACACGGGCCAGGAAGAAATTGGCATGAGAAGGGAACATCTTCACCGTACATGGCAGTGCGGCGAACTCGGCTTCCAGGTTCTCCCGTTCTTCTTTCAGTGTCTTCACCCAACGTTCTATTTCATAATAGCGGTGAAGCATTTCCACTGCCTGCTTCTGTGTCAACTGGTTCACGTTATAGGGATATTTTATCTTACTGAGGATGCCGATAATCTCCGGTGAGGCAAATGCCATACCTAGACGGATAGCAGCACATCCCCATGCTTTGGAAAAGGTTTGCAGCACAATGAGATTCGGATATTGATTCAAATTTTCAAGGAAGGAAGGTGCCTCGGAGAAGTCATTGTATGCCTCGTCCAGTATCACCAACCCATCAAACCGGCGAATCAGCGTTTCAATTTCGCTACGGAGCAGGTCATTGCCGGTAGGATTGTTGGGAGAACAGATAAAAATCAGTTTGGTATGCTCATCCGCAGCAGCCAGAAGCTTGTCGGCAGAGAACTGGAAATCCTCATCGAGCAGCACTTTGCGGTACTCCACATCATTAACGTCGGCACAGACTTGATACATGCCGTAAGTAGGGTCGATGGCCACTACATTGTCCACACGGGGTTCACAAAAAGCACGGAACACCAAATCGATAGCTTCATCACTGCCATTCCCTAAGAAGATGGAATCGGGACTCACCTTTTTAATTTTAGACAATTCAGTCTTTAACTCCCGCTGCATGGGGTCGGGATAACGGTTGTGCGGCATGTTATAAGGATTCTCGTTTGCATCGAGAAAAACGGATGCCGCAGCACCATTATATTCATCTCGTGCTGAAGAATAAGGCTTCAGACGCCAGATATTCGGACGGGTAAGTTCTTGTAATGTTTTCACCATGTTATTTATGATTTGACAATTTACGATTAAAATTACTTTAAGCCATCAACTCTCAATTTTCAACTTTCAATTTTCATTTCCATTTTCCAACTGCCCCAGTCTCACACTCACAGCATTCTTATGCGCATCCAGCTGTTCATTGGCAGCCATCAGCTCAATGGCAGGGCCGATGATATTCAATCCTTCCGGCTTTATCTCCTGAAAAGTTATCTTGCGGATAAAGCTGTCGAGGCTGACACCGCTGTATGCTTTAGCATAGCCGTTTGTCGGCAAGGTATGGTTTGTGCCCGAAACATAATCTCCCGCACTCTCCGGAGTAAGAGAACCCAAGAATACAGAACCGACATTCACGATACGTTCTGCCACAGAAAGATAATCCTCGGTTTCTATGATAAGATGTTCGGGAGCATACGCGTTGGTCAGTTCGATGGCTTCTACCATGCTGTCCACTACAATCAGTTTGCTATTGGCAAGAGACTTTTCGGCAATCTCTTTACGTGGCAGTAAGGCCAGTTGGCGTTTCACTTCCACCTTTACAGCTTGTTGCAATTCGACAGAGGTCGTAATTAATATAGCTTGACTGTCCACTCCGTGTTCTGCCTGGCTCAATAAGTCGGCGGCGACAAAAACCGGATTAGCTGTTTCGTCAGCCAGAACTTCTACTTCCGAAGGTCCTGCCGGCATATCTATCGCCACATCACGCAAGCTCACAAGCTGCTTGGCGGCCGTGACGTATTGGTTTCCCGGACCAAATATCTTATAAACCTTAGGCACACTTTCCGTTCCGTGTGCCATAGCAGCAATGGCTTGTATGCCTCCAGCCTTGAAAATCCGATTGACGCCTGCCACTTTTGCAGCAAACAACACAGCAGGATGTACCTTTCCGTCACGTCCCGGAGGGGTGCAAAGAACAATCTCCTTGCATCCGGCAATCTTGGCGGGAACAGCCAGCATCAGTACCGTAGAGAACAGCGGAGCCGTTCCTCCGGGGATATACAATCCCACTTTTTCTATGGCAACCGCTTTCTGCCAGCAGGTCACCCCCGGCTGGGTCTGCACTTTCCTGCCCTCAAAGCGTTGTGCAGCGTGGAAAGTCTCGATGTTCTGCTTCGCCAGGCAAATAGCCGCTTTCAAGTCTTCACTCACCAGATTTTCCGCTTCCTGCTGTTCCTCCTCCGACACTGCCAGCGAGGTCAGCACCACTTTATCAAATTTTTTTTCATAATCCAGTACAGCGCGGTCTCCCTCCGACTTCACACGGTCAATAACGCTCCGCACCGTATCAAACAGATTCTCCGTATTCATCACCGGACGTTTCAGAATCTCTTGCCACTGGAATTTATCGGGATTACTAATCAATATCATAATGACATGTTTTTAAAGATTTATGCATAAGCCATGATATTCTTGGAGGTGTGTCGAGGCTTTAAATTATCATTTTCTCAATCGGCAGCACCAGAATGCCTTCCGCCCCCAACGCTTTCAGCTTTCCAATTATCTCCCAGAAACATTTCTCGTCGAGTACGGTATGTACCGAGCACCAGCCTTCTTGCGCCAACGGCATCACCGTGGGGCTCTTCATGCCCGGAAGTACAGAGACAATCTCATCCAGTTTCTCTTTCGGGGCATTCATCAGCACATATTTCTTATCTTCGGCTGTCTTCACGGCATCCATACGAAACAACAGCTCCCTCAATATCTCTTGCTTTTCCTCGCTCATGTTCTTGTTGCCAATCAGTAGCGCTTCCGACTTCATCACAACCTCCACTTCCTTCAAACGGTTGCTCACCAGCGTAGAACCGGAACTTACAATATCGAAAATAGCATCTGCCAGACCGATGCCCGGCGCCACTTCTACTGACCCCGTAATGACGTGTATCTCCGCATTCACCCCATTCTCTTTCAAAAAGCCGGAAAGGATGCCCGGATAAGATGTCGCAATCTTCTTTCCATGAAACCACTTCACCCCCGGATACTCAATATCCTTCGGCATGGCAAGAGACAGACGGCACTTGCTGAATCCCAGACGCTTGATTATCTCCGCATCCTCATTCTTCTCAACAAATTCATTCTCACCCACAATGCCTATATCAGCCACTCCAGTAGCCACAGACTGCGGAATGTCGTCATCCCTCAAAAACAACACTTCAAGAGGAAAGTTTGACGACTGCACCAACAACGAACGCTTCATGGCACTTAACTTAATATCCGATTCTCCCAAAAATAACATGGTCTCGTCATAAAGACGACCTTTAGCTTGTACTGCAATTCTTAACATAAGGCTATTTACTATTTTACGATTTACTATTTTGAATGAGATGGCAGAAAACAAAACGAGGCTTACCAATATTCGGCAAGCCTCGTCATTTATGTCATTTGTTGTACATATACACTCATACGCCCACCGAGTTATTCGTCAAGATGATGATGGTGATGATGTGCAACGATATTCTTCATATTTTTTTGGTTTTAATGCGACAAAAGTAAACTAAAAGTTTGAAACTTCAAAAGATTTATCACAAAAAGTTTATTTTTTCTTTCAAATTCATCTTACTTTACCACAGATTACACAGATTTGCACAGATTATTTTTATTTCAATCTGTGCAAATCTGTGTAATCTGTGGTAAAACAATCAAATCAACGGCAATATTTCCTCCTGCTCCACTTTGCAGCTATGGAAATGCATTTCCGTTTCCGCTTTCTCTTTCGGGAAGGTGAAGTAAGTGCAGGTAGCTTCCGTACAAAGTTCTCCCATGCTATTGTACAGACGTGCTTCTATGATGGCGATATTCCGCTTTTGCTCCCGAAGTGAAGCCCGCAGCACCACATGCGTGTCGTTGGTCGATATGGATTTGCGGAACCGAGTCTCCATTTTCGATGTCACCCCGCCAGTCTGCAGCTTGCGGAACACTACCCAACCGCAGATTTCATCCAGCAATACGGACTGGATGCCTCCATGCAACGTATTCAGCCATCCCTGATACTCCGGACGCGGCTTCCAGATACTCACCACCTCGTCACCGTCCTCATAAAACTCCATTCTCACACCTGCTTCATTGTCGGGAGAGCAACCGAAACAGTTGTACCCCTCCATATCTTTCCACGGATTGATAATCTTCTTCATATCGTATTCTTCTTTTTTATCTGGCTCTGATTCATATATTCTCTCAATAAAACGTTCAATATTAGTCATTCCGATTGAAAACTACAAATTATTAATGCCTTTTTCATCGAAAAATTAGTGGGATGCTGTTCTAAACCGGTTATTTTATTTAGCTTTGTATAAATGAGAGAGAACAACAAGATGCAAAAAGGGGTCTTTTTCTGCTTATGGATACTATTTACATTCTCATTGTTTGCGCAAAACAAGGAGAACGGTTCCGTCACATGCGACAGCATCGTACATAAAAATACCTTCGTAAAAGCATTGAAGAAATTCCTCGACTTCAGTGACTTCGACACTACTTATATCAGTCCCAACCGATACAATTACGCCCTGATGCTCGACCATTTCACCAATTACGAGTATTACTCCGTGGGCAATGACGGTCAGCGGCTCCGTTTTTCGCCCAACCCGCACAACAAGATAGGCGCTTACTTCGGATGGCGTTGGATATTCCTGGGATGGGCTGTCGATACGGACTGGCTCTACGGAAAGAAAAGCAAGAAAAAGCGCGGTACGGAGTTTGATCTCAGTCTTTACAGTTCCAAACTGGGAGTCGACATTTTCTATCGCAGCACCGGAAACGACTATAAGATACACAAGGTATCCGGCTTTTCCGACGAGATTCCCTCCAATTATTCCGAAGACTTCAACGGATTGAAAGTAAAAATGAAGGGGGTGAATCTATATTACATTTTCAACAACCGACGTTTCTCCTATCCGGCTGCCTTCAGCCAGTCCACCAACCAGCGCCGCAATGCAGGTTCTTTTATTGCCGGATTCTCCGTATCCACCCACAATCTGAACTTCGACTATACCAAGCTGCCCAAAATAATTCAGAGAGCCATGAACCCGGGTATGAAGGTGAAACATATCAAATACACGAATATCAGCCTCAACGCCGGCTATGCCTACAATTGGGTGTTTGCCCGCAACTGCCTCGCATGCCTATCGTTCAATCCGGCTGTCGCCTACAAGACATCACGCATAGAGAAGACAGAAGAGCGGGAAGCGGACGACTGGTACAAGAATTTCAATATCGACTTCATTCTGCGTGCAGGTGTGGTATACAACAACAGCAAATACTTCGTGGGTACCTCATTCGTAGGACGGACATACGACTACTACAAAAACAGTTTCTCCCTGAACAACGGGTTCGGCACCCTCCAAATATATGCCGGATTCAACTTTTATCTGAAAAAGGAGTACCGGAAGAACAAAAAGTAAAAAAAGGCTTTCAGCCCTCATCTCCCCTCAAAAGCTATAAACACACTCCACCCCTACTATATCTTTCCGCTTATCCTTCTCCCACTGTCTGCAATAGAAGATGTCCGCCTCCCAGCGCTCGGACAAGGGCAACGTAATGCCTCCGCGATAACGCATCCGCTTTACTCCGAAGTGCTCTGTCCTATTCAAACCATTATACATCTCGGCCGAAGCATACGGCTCCACCTTGCACTTCGGAATGTCATATGCCACCTTCGCACGTGAGCGCAAACGCAACTCGTCCGTATGTCCATCGAACGTATGCTGAAAGCGCTCACGCAAGGACAGTTTCACCCTTTGCACACGGGCAGACAGAGTGCCTTCCAAACGGTAGCGGTGCCGGAACTTCCAGCCATCCGCCCCCCGATTGCGGTAATGCGTCTCATACCCGGCTCCAAGCTTCAGGAAAGGCAACAGCTTATAGCTTCCCCCCACCTTCAGCCCCCACCGGTCTGTCTTTCCCAAATCATCCTTTGTACGCCACTCCAGCCCACCGGAAACAGTAAGTGCCGGCTTCAACTTATATTCGAAACCGGCATTCGCCCAAGTGGCAAAATCCTTCTCCTGCGCCCGCAGGGAAAAAGACGAAACAACCCATAGAACTATCGGCAAAACAAGTACTTTCGTGCATGAAGATATATTACTTACCATACGCTTATTCTGTTAAAGTGTCAAAGGTAAGGATAAATTCTGTAACAATTCTGTAATACTACAAATCTTGTCTGCACATTTCCGATTTTTCAATGATACTTAAAAAACAGAAACCAAGATACAAAAAACAACTCAAAGTTGCCATATATGTATGGCATCATATATATTTGTAGCATGAAAAAACACCCTTATAAGCGTTTCATAGATTATTTATTTTGGGGGATTCATTTATGTGAAATCTCTTTCAAATACTCCTCCACCTTTCCGAAGAAGGAGGTCAGATGAGAACCGTCGACAAAAGCATGGTTCACATAGATGGAAAGAGGAAATACCAGACGACCTTCACGGGATACAGCCTTGCCGGCAGTCATCAACGGATAACTGCAACCGTTGCCTGCTTCGGCAAGTGTATAGGTTATCGAGGTGAAATACATTTTGGGAACTGCACTCAGATGGACCACATCGTAATCGCCTTGCCCGGCAAGAATCTTTTCGGCTCCATAAGGGTCACCGTCCTCGGGTATGTTTGTTATCAAGGCGTAAGCTTCGGCATAGAAACGCTCAAAGTCTTCGTGGTAGGGAATGCGCACGGTATAGAATGTCTTTCCGGGAACAGCTATCGGAGAAATGATGTCCACCCGGTCGTGAAAAACAACCCGGCCTTCCTTGTCGGTACGGTAACGGAGTTCATCGACTTCATTAGCCGAACGCACCACAGCATACAGATAATAAAGGAAAAAGGAGCGCTTTGCAGCCCGGGCTGCAGCACTGGCTTCCGTGCAGTCAATCTCTGTAGTGACGGAATACCAGGAATTTACAAAACTGCGGAAAAAGCCGTAGTTATCCCGACGTTCCCAAGCATCAATGTCTATAATGTGTTTCATACAAAAAGGGGATTTAGTGAAAAAAGGATGCCTTTTTACAAGCATCCTTTTTCCGATTCTATTTATTTCTCTTTCTTATAATTCTCCAGTCCGGTCTGCAGAAATTCGATATACTTAGGTATATCTTCGTCGTAGGAGTAAGACTTGTTAAGCGGCTTACCTTCGTTGTCAATCAACACATAGAAGGGCTGCGCATTGGCACCGAACTTGACACGCTGCAGATAACTCCACTTGTCGCCTACGGTACGCAGCGTACGTTCCGTGCCGTTCTCCACAATCTTCACGGGAGAAGGAAGCGGTGTCTTGTTGTCGACGTAAAGCGTGATAAGCACATAGTCGTTGTTGATAATGTCACTCACCTTAGGGTTTGTCCATACGGCAAGCTCCATCTTACGGCAGTTCACGCAACCATAACCGGTGAAGTCGAGCATCACGGGCTTGCCATGCTGACGGGCATACTCCATACCGAGGTCATAATCATCGAACTTGGCATGCACTTCATTATTGTAAAGATTGAAATCTTGCGTCTGCATGGGCGGCGCAAAAGCACTGACAGCTTTCAGCGGAGCTCCCCACAAACCGGGAATCATATATACTGCAAATGCCAGTGAGGCCAACGCCATAAAGAAACGGGGCACACTAACCTTTGAATCGTCATCATCGTGCGGGAACTTGATTTTGCCCAGCAAGTAGAAACCAAGCAGTGCAAAAAGTACAATCCACAAAGCAAGGAACGTTTCACGGTCGAGGATGCGCCAACCGTAAGCTAAATCGGCTACCGAAAGGAACTTCAGGGCAAAAGCCAGCTCCAGGAAGCCAAGCGTCACCTTGATGATATTCATCCATCCACCGGATTTGGGCATGGACTTCAACCAGGACGGGAATAAGGCAAACAGCGTGAAAGGCAATGCCAATGCAATGGCAAAGCCCAGCATGCCAATAGCGGGAGCCACCACACTACCCGTCGTGGAAACCTGAACCAGCAGGAATCCGATAATAGGTCCCGTGCAGGAGAAAGATACCAGCGACAAGGTAAACGCCATCAAGAAGATACTGAGCAAACCACTTGTCGCCTCGGCTTTACTGTCTACAGCCGTACTCCATTTGGAGGGCAACGTTATTTCGAACGCTCCGAAGAAGGAAGCCGCAAACACAACCAGCATCAAGCAGAAAAGAATATTGAATACTGCATTCGTAGAGAGTGCGTTCAGTGCGCTGGCTCCGAAAATCAGCGTAATGGCCAGCCCCAGCGTCACATAAATCACTACGATGGAAGCACCATACGTCCATGCATCACGGATGCCTTTCTTCTTATCCTTGCTACGCTTCAGGAAGAAGCTGACAGTCATCGGGATGATGGGCCATACACAAGGGGTGAAGAGCGCTAACAGTCCGCCGGCAAATCCGGTAATAAAGATATAAATCCAAGACATATCTTCCTGCGAAGTGGTTTCGCCCAAAGATTGCAGTTCATTGATAACCGGTTTCCAAAAGTTCACCTTGTCCGTCACATTGATTTCCGTCGGTCCGTCCGCACCACCGACAACAGCCACAGAAACCATGTCGGTGGCAGCCTCCTGCTTTGCGGGCTGTTCTTCAACTTTCGTTTCAACCGTAGCTGCAGCAGCTTCTTTGGCAGCCCCTTCTGCCTTACCGGAGAATTGGAAAGGCACTTGTGTGGGCGGCAGACAATTTTCATCGTTGCAAGCGCCATACTCCAGATATCCTTCCAGCTGATAGGCACCACCCGTCAATTTTAGCTTCTGCACAAATTGGGCCGTATTTTCAAAATAGCGTACCTTCATTTCGAACAACTTATCGAAAGTAGAGATTTCCTTGCCTACAGGCTTCAGTTTGCCAGCCACTTCCGCTCCGGAGATTTTCTCCACATTGAAAGTCGCCGAGATAGGACCGCCATCGCCCAAGTCGGTGGAATAGACATGCCAGCCCTTGTCAATAGCAGCCGTAAAAACGACCTCCGCTTCATCGGCAGCCAAAGTCTTCAGCTCGGACTTGAACTTGACTGGGTCTTGTATCTGTGCCTGCACTGCCACAGCGAAAAGCAACAGAAATAAAGGGAACAACAATTTCTTCATGTTCTCTGATTTAATTTTTAATTTTTAATTTTCAGTTATCTCGTAGTCCACGCAGGCACGGCTCTCTTTCACAGCAGCGATAAGCTTGCCGGCAGCCACGTGGTCGGGATGGGTGGCATAGTATTTCACGTCATCCAACGTATCGAACTCACTGTAAAGAGCGATACTCCAAGCCTCGCCTGGATTGATATTCAGCCCGACTTCAATCTTGCGGATAACGGATATTTTAGCCGGAAGCGCTTCGATAGCTGCCTTGAAACTGTTCATTGCAGCCAACTTTTCGTCAGCCGGTGCCTCATCTTTTAACTTAAATAATACAATGTGCTTTACCATAACTTTGCCATTTAAATGATTTATCACTATATTTGTCAGCCTAAGCGGCTGTTTTAACAACTGCAAAAATACTGGTTTTGTTTCAAATATACACTTAAACGGATGTTAATAATAGGAATTGCAGGTGGAACCGGCTCAGGAAAGACCACCGTCGTACGTAAAATTATCGAAAGCCTACCGGCTGGTGAAGTGGTATTATTGCCACAAGACTCTTACTACAAGGACAGTAGCCATGTGCCCGTGGAAGAACGGCAGAACATCAACTTCGACCACCCCGACGCTTTTGAGTGGAGCCTTCTTTCCAGACATGTCGCCATGCTGCGCGAAGGAAAAAGCATAGAACAGCCCACCTACTCATACCTGACGTGTACACGCCAGCCCGAAACCATCCATATCGCCCCCCGGGAAGTCATCATCATAGAAGGTATCCTTGCCTTGTGCGACAAGAAACTGCGAAGCATGATGGACCTCAAGATATTTGTAGACGCTGACCCCGACGAACGCCTGATTCGTGTAATCCAGCGTGATGTAGTGGAACGCGGACGCACGGCAGAAGCCGTTATGGAACGCTATACACGCATACTAAAACCCATGCACCAGCAATTCATAGAGCCCTGCAAACGATATGCAGACCTCATTGTACCGGAAGGCGGAAACAACCAGGTAGCCATCGATATATTGACCATGTATATCAAGAAGCACTTGGGAAGTTAATTTGTAATGGAGAATTGATAATGGAGGATTAAGAACACACTAAATCTATGAGATATGAACAGTTTATTTTCTCTCGCCAAACATAAATCATCCATTATTAATTCTCCCGTCTCAATTATCTTACTGTTGTTGTGCTGTATCGCAGGATGCCGTGGAGGACATCCTGCCGAAAAAGAAGAAGCGGATGACCTGCAACAGATAAAGGACAGCGGAGAACTGGTTGTATTGACTCTGTACAGCTCCACTTCCTACTTCATCTACCGTGGCCAGGATATGGGATTCCAATATGAGCTAAGCGAGCAGTTTGCCAAGAGCCTGGGAGTAAAGCTGAGAATAGAGGTAGCCCGGAATGTGCACGAACTCATAGAGAAGTTATTAGCAGGCAAGGGAGACCTCATTGCCTACAACCTGCCTATCACTAAAGAATGGAAAGACAGTCTGCTTTATTGCGGTGAAGAGGTCATCACGCACCAAGTCATCGTGCAACGTAATAACGGACGTACCAAACCACTGAAAGACGTGACGGAACTCATCGGGAAAGATGTATATGTAAAGCCGGGAAAATATTATGAACGGCTGGTCAATCTGGACGAAGAGCTCGGAGGAGGTATCCACATCCATAAAGTGACCAACGACAGTATCAGTGCAGAAGACCTCATCACCCAAGTGGCACAAGGGAAAATCCCCTATACCGTAGCAGACAATGATGTGGCACAGCTTAATACGACCTATTACCCCAACCTGAATATCAGACTCTCCATCAGCTTTGACCAGCGTGCATCGTGGGCAGTCCGGAAAGACTGTCCGCAACTGGCAGCCGCCGCTAACAAATGGCATGAAGAGAATATGACTTCACCTGCCTATACGGCAAGTATGAAACGATATTTTGAAATCGGCAAGGCCATTCCCCACTCTCCTATCCTCTCCCTGCGCGAAGGAAAAATTTCCCATTACGATGATTTGTTCAAGAAATATGCTCCCAAGATAGACTGGGACTGGCGCCTGCTGGCGTCTCTGGCATATACTGAGTCCAACTTCGACTCCACTGCCGTATCCTGGGCCGGTGCCAGGGGGCTGATGCAACTGATGCCTGCCACAGCCAGGGCTATGGGGCTACCCGAAGGAAAGGAACAGAACCCTGAAGAGAGTATAAAGGCTGCCGTGAAATACATAGGCGCCACAGCCAAAAGTTTTTCCAAGATACCCCAGGAAGAACGCATCAACTTTGTGCTGGCATCTTATAATTCTGGTATCGGGCATGTGCTGGATGCCATGGCACTGGCCGAAAAATACGGCAAAAACAAATATGTCTGGCGTGATAATGTAGAAAACTTCATCCTGCTAAAAAGCAATGAGGAATACTTCACCGACCCCGTCTGCAAAAACGGCTATTTCCGTGGCATCGAAACTTATAACTTCGTAAGGGATATTACGTCACGTTTCGAGCAATACAAGAAGAAGATAAAGAATAAGGATTAGGATTAGGGATTAACGAATTGCGCATAATATTAGGAATATATGCCGCAGGAATGTTAATCCCTAATCCTTATTTTCCTTCCTTCTTAAAACAGATTCAGTTTGTTCTTTCTCGCTTCTTCCAGGGAAACGGTTGTTACTTGTTTCTCCCGGTTCTTCTCGCACAACTGCCGATACTTCTCATGCAGTTCTTCTTCCAGTTCCTCCTTTGTCTCAGGATTCATCAGTTTGGCTGCTACTGTAGCATTCTGTGAGGCGTCCTTCAGATGGATTACGGGAGCATGATAGACCGGAGCAATCTTTAGAGCAGTGTGAAGCGGTGAAGTCGTGGCACCACCTATCAGCAGAGGAATGTCCAGGCCTGCCTTTTCCAACTCAATGGCTACATGCACCATTTCATCCAGCGAAGGGGTTATCAAGCCACTCAATCCTATCATGTCTACCTTTTCCTCTATGGCATGCTGTACAATGGTTTCGGCAGGCACCATGACGCCAAGGTCCACTATATCGTACCCGTTGCAGGCCATTACTACCGAGACTATATTTTTTCCAATGTCGTGCACATCACCTTTTACCGTAGCCAACAACACCTTTCCGGCAGCAGTTGCACCTTCTTCTTTCTCCGACTCGATTATGGGCTGGAGGATGGCAACCGCTTTCTTCATGGTGCGTGCCGTCTTCACTACTTGCGGCAGGAACATTTTGCCTGCCCCAAACAAATCGCCTACATGATTCATGCCCGCCATCAACGGACCTTCAATGATAGAAACAGCTTTGGGATACAGCTTCAACGCTTCGGCAAGGTCTGCTTCCAGATAATCGCCGATACCCTTTGTCAAGGCGTACTTCAACCGCTCTTCCACAGAAGTCTCCTCTCTCCAGGCAAGTTGGGAATGGGCGGCAGCCTGCCGCTCTCCTCCGGAAGTTTTTGCCGCCTCTGCTTCCGCTTTCAAGCGTTCGGCAGTTTCAATCAGGCGCTCGGCAGCATCGGGACGACGGTTCAAGACCACATCCTCTATGCGCTCCAATATATCAGCGGGAATATCGGTGTAAAGAACGGAGGTAGCCGGATTGACGATACCCATATCCATGCCCTCGCGGATGGCATAGTAAAGGAATACGGCATGCATCGCCTCGCGAATGTAATTATTGCCGCGGAAAGAGAAGGAAAGGTTACTCACTCCTCCACTGACATGCGCACCGGGCAGATTCTTGCGTATCCATCCGGTGGCACGGATAAAGTCTACAGCATAATTGTTGTGCTCGTCCATACCGGTTGCCACGGCAAGTACATTCGGGTCAAAAATTATATCATGGGGATTGAAACCTGTCTTGTCCACCAAAAGACGGTATGCCCGTTCGCAGACCTCAATCTTACGTTCGTACGTGTCTGCCTGCCCTTTTTCATCAAAAGCCATCACCACGGCTGCCGCACCATATTGCTTGATGGTACGCGCATGCTCCAGGAATTTATCTTCCCCCTCCTTCAAGGAGATGGAGTTGACGATGGACTTGCCTTGCAGGCATTTCAATCCGGCCACAATCACTTCCCACTTAGAGGAGTCTATCATGACGGGAACACGGGCAATCTCAGGTTCCGAAGCTATCAGATGGAGGAAAGTCGTCATCTCCGCTTGAGCATCCAGCAGTCCGTCGTCCATATTTATATCAATGACTTGCGCACCGTCTTCCACCTGCTGGCGAGCAATGCTGAGCGCCTCGTCATATTTCTTTTCATTAATCAGACGCAAGAATTTGCGCGAACCCGCCACATTGCAGCGTTCACCCACATTCACAAAGTTATTTTCCGGCTTCACTTCCAGAAGTTCAAGCCCGGAAAGCCAAAGATTTTCCGGTCTGGGAACTGGCTGATGGGGCGTTGCACCGGCAATCAGCGAGGAGTACTCGGCAATGTAGGCATCTGTCGTTCCGCAACAACCACCGATAATATTCACCAATCCCTCATGGATATACTCTTTTACTTCATGTGCCATATCGGCAGGAGTCTGGTCGTATGTGCCCAAGCTGTTGGGCAGTCCGGCGTTGGGATAAGCGCTGATATAATAAGGTGCACGGGCAGCAAGCTGCTCCAGGAAAGGTTTCAGCTGGCGGGCACCAAAGGAGCAGTTCAGCCCAACGGAAAAAATATCGACATGCTGCACGGAGGCGAGAAAAGCATCCAAAGTTTGTCCCGACAGAGTACGCCCTCCAATATCAGAAACAGTCACAGAGAGCATCAAGGGTACATGAACTCCTACAGTTTCCATCGCCTGCCCGGCGGCAAAAATAGCAGCCTTGGCATTCAGCGTATCAAAAATGGTTTCTATCAGCAAAGCATCCACACCACCTTCGAGCAACGCTTCCATCTGCTCACGGTAGGCATCGGCCAGTTCATCGTAGCTCAAGGCACGAAAGGCCGGATTGTTCACATCGGGACTCATGGAGCAGGTCTTGTTCGTCGGTCCTACGGAGCCTGCCACAAAACGGGGTTTGTCGGGAGTAAGAGAAGTAAACTCATCCGCCACTTCGCGTGCCAGACGCACTGCGGCAAGATTCATCTCACGCACATAGTCCTGCACATGATAATCGGCCATACTGATGCGGGTGGAACTGAATGTATTTGTTTCGATGATATCCGCACCTGCCGCCAGATACTTGCGGTGAATATCTTGTATCACATCAGGGCGTGTCAGACAAAGCAGGTCATTGTTACCTTTCATCTGTCCGGGAATCTGCGAGAAGCGTTCACCCCGAAAATCTTCCTCTGTCAAGTTGTATTGCTGTATCATAGTGCCCATTGCACCATCCAAAATAAGGATGCGCTCACGCACCAAACTACCAAGTTTACTCATATTATCTTTTAAACATACGCGCCATATCGCGTTTGTCATCTTTTTCCTTCAGTGATTCGCGCTTATCATATTGCTTCTTACCTTTGGCAAGTGCCACCACAAGTTTGGCCAGCCCTTTTTCATTGATAAACAAACGCACGGGAACAATGGTGAAACCCGGATCTTTCGTACCGCGCATCAGTTTTTCAAGTTCCTTCTTATTCAACAAAAGCTTGCGCTCCCTGCGTGCATTGTGATTGTTGTACGAACCATAGAAGTATTCGGCCACATGCATGTTCTTCACCCACAATTCGCCGTTGGCAAAGTAACAGAACGTATCGACCAAGCTTGCTTTCCCCAACCGGATGGACTTGATTTCTGTGCCCGTAAGCACAATGCCAGCCGTATAGGTGTCCGTCAGTTCATAGTCGAACGTAGCACGCTTATTCTTTATATTTACAGGAGCTTGTTTCATAACATTTATCAGTTTAGCACTACCGTCAGCTTATTGAATATCCATTCAATGACCACCGGACAAGCTATTAACAAAATAGAAGACAGAATGGTGAAACGCAAACGGTATTTTTCTTCTATCTGCATCACCTTTTTGCTTCCTTCCCACACTACATATACAATATAGAATTGGAGCAACAGAGCCATAATGCCGAAATTCGGCAATATGCCGATAACAATCTTCAGCATGAATACCACAACCAGTGCATAACCTGCAAACTGTTGCGCCAAAGGGACATCACTGTCCAGCATAAACATGCGGACACGCAGCCCATTGATGAGATAGGCTGCCAAAAAATATCCTCCGAACAAGGATACAGCCACCGCACAGCATTGTGTCATGGCATATTGAAAGCTTTGCGGCCCATCCCATCCCATCTTCATCAAAGAACCGATGAAAACGGACAACCCGCATAAACCAATCATAGGATAGACAAAAGCAGCAAACACTTTTCGCCTATCCTCTAAACTAATTTCCTCCCAGGCACGAGCCGGAGAGGAAATCAGTAGTATTGCTATATGAAATAAATCTTTGTAATTCAATATCTTATTTTTCAGTTTCTCCCTTTGTAACAGTATACACTTCTTCCTTAGTTTGAGAATCGTCCAACTTCAGTGAATATGAATTTACTTTCGTAACAATTTCAATAGTAGTCGGATTTTCAGAAGTGGATGTCTGACGTTTGTAACGTTCAAAAACCTTTCTTAAATCATATACTTTATAGAACAATCCCAACCCATAATAACCGCCAGTATTTGCAGTCAATGTGTAAGATGTGCTATTAGTGGATGTCGAATCACCATTAGAATTATGGCCCAAATATAATCTTAAAGTTGTTCCATTATCCTCATTCGGGTAATACACTAACGTCAAAAAATGCCTTTTATTAGTAATATAATAATTTATCGGAAGTAGAAGCGTATGATCGTCATAGAAAAACTTAGGAGCATATTTTATACCACCAGCATCATATCCTAACGAAATGATAGCAGCATTATTGGATTTACTGATGGAATCATTTGCAGCGACTCCCTTTTGTTCAACTATTTCCACTGTATTATCTAATGATTCAATAGAGTACAATTCAACCCCCTTAACATCTTTCTCATCAGCAGGTATATCTACTTGAGTAGGATCCCAACGATAATATATCTGTGCTACCTTATCGCTCATATCAGACATTTTAAAGCCATTGGCCTCTAAAGCCGAAATTGAGGCAGATGTTGGAGTTATAGTTACACCGTTCTCACCTTTAAAAGAATAAACACCCATATAGTTCTGAACTTTAACCATACCCCCTCCATAATTGTAAGGGTCACTATCCGAATTCAAACACGAAGTAAACGAAATGCCCATCAACAATGTCAAGGCAACCACCAAGAATTTTAATTGTTTCATCTTTTTTTCTATAAATATTAGAGTTTGCAAATTTAGATAAAAGAATTGAGTAATATAGTACTCTCCTCGTTTTTTCATTGTTTTTAAGATTAAATGAAAGATTAATCTAAATACTGCATATCACAGTAACATTTAACATTTACATCAGTTAATCCACACCTACACAATCTTGGCAAACAGCTCCAAATGTTCATCCACATAGCCAGCAACCAAAGCTGTATATTCCTCCTCTTTTTCCAAAAATTCATCTTCCAGCTCATCGAAAGCCTCATATTGCTCGTACATTGCCATAAACTCCTCGTCTGTACGTTCACGTTCCAAGTCATCACGATGGCTATCGTATACTTTCTTGGCAGCATAAACCAACTTACTCAAATCGCCCACTCTCCACAAACGCATCACTTTGGCAAACGGATTGTCGAAAATATAACCGCCATAACCATTTTGAATCAGTTGGCAGAAGCCTCCCTCCATCACTTCATCACGGAATATCTGATAGGCCAACAATGAATGCTGTTCACCGGTAAGCAAAGGCATCGTCTCGGCAGTCATTTCTCCGCCTATTTCTTTTTTATAAGCATCGGTGAATACGCCGATAAACGCATCCATCCCTTCGCCGGCAGCCTGGCGCAATGCCACATCTGTAACTTCTATCATAGTCTGAATCTTATTTGTTTCTCATTGATTGAATCGGGTGGCAAAGGTAAGAAATGAATTGCGAAAAAAGGAATCATAAGGACCAATTCTGTTCTGCTGCAAGCAGATTCAGCATATCTAAGAGGAAAACGTCCAAAAACTAGCCGCATACTCCCTGAAAACTAAGTACGGAATCGGCACCTATTATTCTTACCACAGCTGTTGTAAGAAAACAACACAGCTGTTGTAAGAAAGGAACACAAGTGTAGTAAGAATAATAAGTAGGGAGTTTGAGGACAGTTGCAGGCACTTTCCCAACAAATTAATCCTAAGTTCCGACATAACATTTCAGCCGCAGGATGACAGCGGATAACGCAAACTCATTTTTCAAAATCTGCTTTCGGGCGTACAAAGCAAAAGTCTGAAAAACATCCGCCGAACTACAATTTCACATTATTATAGAAAAAAGTCAAATTGAACAGTTGGCAGAAACGGGGAAAACAACTAACTTTGCACCCGACTAATAAAAGTAGACTACGTTTTTTTTAAATTATATCACTTAAAAAAGAGCTAATTATGACTTATTCACACGAAGTGGAACACATGTGTGTTGTGAAGAAAGGTCCTAACCACGGACCGGCTCCTATTCCCGAAGAAGGTAAATGGGTAAAAGCTAAAGAAATTGTTGACATCTCTGGTCTGACACACGGCATCGGCTGGTGTGCTCCTCAGCAAGGTGCATGTAAATTAACCCTCAATGTAAAGGAAGGCGTTATCCAGGAAGCTTTGGTTGAGACTATCGGTTGCTCCGGTATGACTCACTCTGCTGCTATGGCATCAGAAATCCTCCCGGGAAAGACTATCCTCGAAGCATTGAACACTGACCTCGTTTGTGACGCTATCAACACAGCTATGCGCGAACTCTTCCTGCAAATCGTTTATGGTCGTACCCAATCTGCTTTCTCGGAAGGCGGTTTGATGATTGGAGCTGGCTTGGAAGACTTGGGCAAAGGTCTGCGCAGCCAGGTAGGCACATTGTACGGAACGTTGGCTAAGGGTTCTCGTTACCTGGAAATGGCAGAAGGTTACATCAAGACTATCGCTTTGGACAAGAACGACGAAATCTGCGGTTACGAATTTGTTCATCTGGGCAAGTTTATGGATGAAATCAAGAAAGGTACAGACGCCAATGAAGCATTGAAGAAAGTTACCGGTACATACGGCCGCTTCACTGAAGAGCAAGGTGCAGTTAAACACATTGACCCACGTCACGAATAATATAAGGAGGAAAGACATATGATTAGAGAAGTAAAATTTGAAAGCCAAGACCGTCGTATCAAGCAGATTCTTGCCGCATTGAACGCAAACGGTATCAAAGACATCGAAGAAGCCAATGCTATCTGCGAAGCTCATGGTCTCGATCCTTATAAGACTTGTGAAGAAACTCAGCCCATCTGTTTCGAAAATGCAAAATGGGCATACGTTGTAGGTTGCGCCATCGCCATTAAGAAGGGCTGCAAGAACGCTGCTGAAGCTGCTGAAGCTATCGGTATCGGTCTGCAGGCATTTTGTATTCCGGGTTCTGTAGCTGACGACCGCAAGGTTGGTATCGGTCATGGTAACTTGGCAGCCATGTTGCTGCGTGAAGAAACCAAGTGTTTCGCTTTCTTGGCAGGTCACGAGTCATTCGCTGCTGCCGAAGGTGCTATCAAGATTGCCGCTAAAGCCGACAAGGTACGTAAAGAACCTCTGCGTTGCATCCTGAACGGTCTCGGCAAGGACGCTGCACAGATTATCTCTCGTATCAACGGCTTTACATACGTTCAGACTCAATTCGATTACTATACAGGTGAACTGAAAGTAGTTCGTGAAATCGCATACAGCGACGGTCCCCGTGCCAAAGTAAAATGCTATGGTGCAGACGATGTTCGCGAAGGTGTGGCTATCATGTGGAAAGAGGGTGTGGATGTATCCATCACTGGTAACTCTACGAATCCGACCCGCTTCCAACACCCGGTTGCAGGTACTTATAAGAAAGAACGCGTATTGGCTGGTAAGCCGTACTTCTCAGTAGCATCTGGTGGTGGTACTGGTCGTACTCTGCACCCGGACAACATGGCTGCCGGACCGGCTTCTTACGGTATGACAGACACTATGGGTCGTATGCACTCAGACGCTCAATTCGCTGGTTCTTCATCAGTTCCTGCTCACGTGGAAATGATGGGCTTCCTGGGTATCGGTAACAACCCGATGGTAGGATGTACAGTGGCTTGTGCCGTTGACGTGGCTACTGCTTTGAGCAAGTAATATAATACATTACTAATATATAAATCCCTGTAACTGTAATGGTTATGGGGATTTTTATTTTAGTTATACTGCAATGCTTATCCCCTATCTAATACTCATTTCCTTTTGTTATTCTTCTTATAATTAGCTGTGATTAGATAATGAATTGAAGCAAATTATAGCTTAAATGGAGCTTGAATCTCTAAGGGTAAACGTGGCTGATTATCCTTAAAAGTAGGCTAAATTGAAGCGCTATTTGCGACCATATTGCGACCATTTTACCAAATCTTGACAAGTGGTCGCAAAATCAGCTATATTATTCTAATATACAGATAGATATATCAAATTTAAAGGACTTCCCTAATGTCTAATTTTAAATGATTAAACATTAGTGTCCCATTAAAATTGGGACGAATTAAAAATTAAACAAACTTGGCCCAT
>OLWV01000062.1_pt1 | contig 67910 bp, 74 predicted proteins | sample 1644161 | NCBI WGS metagenome assembly OLWV01 (sample SAMEA103958163, study PRJEB25191) | human gut metagenome
ACGCAAAGCGTGCCGCCCGTCCCTTTTGCGATCCTCTCTCACTCGATCTCGTAGTCATTCGTTTCGATGATGTCCGGCTGCTGGTGGGCCACCACCTTCACGGCGCACAGCGCCACGGTGAGATTCAGCGCGCCGTCCAGAAACAGCGACGCGCCCATCAGCATTACCAGCGCCTGCGCGCCCTCCGTGGGCCGCAGCACCAGCAGCAGGCCGATCACGCCCGTCAGCACCGCCAGCAGCAGCACCAGCCACCACTGCCCGATGCCGAAGCGCTTCGCGTCCACGGCCACCTGTATCTTGAACAGGCCGTCCGCCAGCACCGGGATGCCGAACATGACGCACAGGAACGTCATGGCCTCCCCCGGATGGCACAGGGTGATGACGCCCACCGCCGCCAGCAGGATGCCGAAGGCCAGATCGTACTGGAACGCCAGCCGGAACAGATCCCGGGAGAAGTACCCGCCCAGCTTGACGGCGCCGCAGACCACCATGCCGATGCCCAGCGCCCGTCCGATCCACGGCACGCAGCGCTCCGCCATGATGAACAGCACCACGCCCAGCACGCAGAACAGCGCCGATATCACGATATACCCCGTTTTCACAGCCCACAGCGGCCCTGTGGCCCTCGTTTTACGCATAGACTCACATCTCCTCCCGCGCCGCGGCGCCTCGCTTTTCATGGTACAGTATACCTTGCTTCGCCGGTTTTCGATACGGGCAGAAAAAGAAGATGCCCGAAAACCGGGCATCTGTGCGTATCCGTCTGATTTTTGGGCATGCGGGCGGTTTTGTCCGTCCCGCGTCACGGCTCCTGCCGGCTGCTGTGGGACACGATCAGCTCCGGCACACCGCGGCACAGCTGGATCATCCGCTGCAGGTCGGCAAAGGATTCCTCCTTCATGCCGCCGCTGACCCAGTCGATCCACACGCCGAACAGCTGGCACTTCATGAACTGCACCACCACCCGCCGGTCGTCCACGCCGATGTTCTCACCGGAGAACACGGTGCTGATGTAGGTGCTGACCACATATTCGCACAGGCGCAGCGTATCCTGCAGGAACATGTCCCGGTTGGTGGAGTTGAAGATGTGCATGACGGCCCGGCGGTTCTCCCGCGCCGTGTGGAACGCCACGGAGAAGCACTCCTCCACGGAGGAGATGGACGGGTACTGCCGGATCAGGGCATCCGTCTGCTCCGTGACGATCTCTCCCAGCAGGGACGGGATGTCCTGAAAGTGGTAGTAGAACGAGTTGCGGTTGATGCCGCAGTCCTCCACGATGTCCCGGACGCTGATCTTGCTCAGGGGCTTCTGGCTCAGCAGCTTCATAAATGACGCCTTGATGGCCTGCTTCGTAAAGTTCGCCACGGTGATCCTCCTGTTTTCCTGTGGTGCAAGGCCCGCCCCGCAGCATATCGCCGCAGGGCGGGCCGTATGTAGTCCCTTTTATTTGGCGCTCAGGTACTCGTCAATGGACTTGGCGCCCAGCTTGCCGGCGCCCATAGCCAGAATGACGGTGGCCGCGCCGGTAACGGCGTCGCCGCCGGCGTACACCGCCTGACGGGAGGTGAGGCCCTCCTCGTTGACGATGATGCCGCCCTTCTTGTTGACCTCCAGACCCTTGGTGGTGGACTTGATGAGGGGGTTGGGGCTGGTGCCCAGCGACATGATGACGGCGTCCACAGGCAGGTCGAACTCGCTGCCCTTCTTCTCCACGGGACGGCGGCGGCCGGAGGCATCCGGCTCGCCCAGCTCCATCTCGATGCAGGTCATGGACTTGACGCAGTCCTGCTCGTCGCCGTTGATCTGGATGGGGTTGTTCAGCGTCTTGAAGATGACGCCCTCCTCGATGGCGTGCTCCACCTCCTCGTGACGGGCGGGCAGCTCCTCCATGCCGCGGCGGTACACAACGTACACCTCGGCACCCAGGCGCTTGGAGCAGCGGGCGGCGTCCATGGCCACGTTGCCGCCGCCCACCACCGCCACGGTCTTGCCCTTCAGATCCATGATGGGCGTGTCGCTGTCGGGCAGGTACGCCTTCATCAGGTTGATGCGGGTCAGGAACTCGTTGGCGGAGTAGACGCCCTTCAGGTTCTCGCCGGGGATGTTCATGAACATGGGCAGACCGGCGCCGGAGCCGATGAACACGGCCTCGAACCCGTTCTCCTCCATGAGCTCGTCAATGGTAATGGTGCGGCCCACCACGGTGTTGGTCTCCACCTTCACGCCCATGGCCTTCAGGCCGTCCACTTCCTTCTGGACAATGGCCTTGGGCAGACGGAACTCGGGGATGCCGTACACCAGCACACCGCCGGCCAGATGCAGCGCCTCGAACACCGTGACCTCATAGCCCTTCTTGGCCAGATCGCCGGCACAGGTCAGACCCGCAGGGCCGGAGCCGATGACGGCCACCTTATGACCGTTGGAGGCGGGCTTGGCGGCCGCCTCGGTGCTGTGGGCGTTGTGCCAGTCGGCCACGAAGCGCTCCAGACGGCCGATGCCCACGGGATCGCCCTTCTTGCCCCGGACGCAGTGCATCTCGCACTGACTCTCCTGCGGACACACACGGCCGCACACGGCGGGCAGGGAGCTGGTCTGATGGATGACCTGATACGCGCCCTCGTAATCCTTCTCCACGATCTTCTGGATGAACTCGGGGATGCGCACGTTGACGGGACAGCCGTCCACGCAGGGGTGGTTCTTGCAGTTCAGGCAGCGGGCGGCCTCGTCCAGCGCCTGCTCCTCGGTGTAGCCCAGCGCCACCTCCAGAAAGTTCTTATTGCGGATCTGCGGATCCTGAGAAGGCATCTCGTTCTTATCCAAACGCATATTGATCTTGGCAGCCATCTTACTTTACCTCCTGCTTGAACAGATTGCAGACTTCCTCGTGCTTGTGCACCTCAAAGTCGTGGTACATCTGGTTGCGCTTCACGGCCAGATCCCAGTCCACCTTGTGGCCGTCAAAGTCGGGGCCGTCCACGCAGGCGAACTTTGTCTCGCCGCCCACGGTCAGACGGCAGCCGCCGCACATGCCGGTGCCGTCGATCATGATGGGGCTCATGGACACGGTGGTGGGCACGCCGTAGGGCTCGGTGGTCTTACAGACGAACTTCATCATGACCATGGGGCCGATGGCGAAGATCTCGTCGTACTGGTTGCCGTCGTCCAGCAGCTGCTTCAGCGCCTCGGTGACAAGGCCCTTCTGGCCGTAGGAGCCGTCGTCGGTACAGACCTTCAGCACGGAGGAGACGGCCTTGAACTTGTCCTCCAGAATGACGACATCCTTGCTCTTGAAGCCCACTACCGCGTGTACCTCGGCACCGCAGTCATGGAACTTCTTCAGCACGGGGTAGGCAATGGCGCAGCCCACGCCGCCGCCGACCACGCAGACCTTCTTCTTGCCCTCCGTCTCGGTGGGACGGCCCAGAGGCCCGACAAAGTCATGCAGGCACTCGCCCTGCTGCTTGTGGCTCAGCTTCTCGGTAGTGGCGCCAACGGTCTGGACGATGATGGTCACAGTGCCCTTTTCCCGGTCGTAGTCGTGGATCGTAATGGGGATACGCTCACCCTTCTCATCCACGCGCAGGATGATGAACTGGCCCGGCTCCGCCTTTTTGGCGACCATGGGCGCTTCGATCTCATACAGGATCACGGTGGGCTTCAGCGCTTCTTTTCTAACGATGCGGTACATACATCACGGCTCCTTCTCTTTTAAGTTCGGTGTCCGCCATAGGGATCAGATTCGCGGCACAGCCGCTTTCCCTGCCATTGTAGCACCAACGGGCAGACCCGTCAATCTGCAATGTGAAAAAACTATCAAGCGTTCAGATGCAGCAGGACGCGGCGGCCGGTGATATCCACCAGCCTCTCGTCCCGCATCTTCTTCAGCTCCCGCATCATGGCGCTGCGGTCGGTGGAGATATAGTCCGCCAGCGCGCTGAGGGAGAAGGGCAGCTGGAACTCGCCGCCGCTTTTGGCCGCCAGCAGCGAAAAGTAGCACAGCAGCTTGTCCCGGATGCTCCGGCGGCTCAGTACCTCCACCCGCTCGTAGAGGGAGGTGGCCTTCTCCGCCGCCAGCCGGAACATGTTCTCCACCACGCGGGTGTGGTGGGTGCAGGCCTTCTCGCACCGCTTCGTCACCTGCTCCGCCGCCATGAACCACACATGGCACGGCGTCTCGGCCACCACGGTGATGTAGTCGCCGGACACGTTCTCGAACATCAGCATCTCGCCGAACACGCCGCCCTCTTCCAGCCGCTCCAGAATGGTGCGGCTGCCCTGATGGTCAATGCGCTCGATGACGGCGGCGCCCTTTGTCAGGACGCCCACCATGTTTCGCCCTTCGGAGAAATCGTAGACCAGCTCGCCGGGGCGAAACGTGTACTCCCGCATGTCAAAGCAGGCACACATGGCCTGCAGGGATTCCTCGCTGATATCCCGGAACAGCGGAGATGCACCGATGTCCATGCCTTACGCCCCCCTGCACAGCCGGCGGTCGCGCCGCCGTCCGATGATGCCATAGACCACATAGTTGCCCAGAAAGCCCACCACGAAGCCGGCCACCACGTCGATGACCGCGTGCTGCTTGATGAACAGCGTGGATGCGATGACGATAAGGCCGTACACCGCCGTGCTCCAGCGCCACGTCCACTTCTTCAGTCCCCTGGTGTGCCACACGGCGAACCATGCGTCGATGACGCCCACCACATGGACGCTGGGGAACACGTTGGTGTTGGTGTCCAGCGAATAGGTGTAGGCCACCAGATCGCAGAAGATGTTGTCGCGGGGCATCACGGCAGGCCGCAGATCCTGCCCGTTGGGGATCAGGGCGCAAATGAGGGTGCTGATCAGAAACGTCACCATGATGCTCCACATGTAGCGGCGGAAGCCCTCGCCGTCCTTGATGATGAGGTAGATGCCCAGTATGCACAGCAGCACGCTCCAGCTGGCGTAGAACGGGGCGAAGCCCTCCAGAAACGGGATCTTATAGTCGATGGGCAGCTGCGTGGCCCAGTAGTTGTCGGTGATGAAGTGCTCGATGGTGAAGAACAGCGCCAGATAGACCGGCAGGAACAGTCCCCACCACATATGCGGGTGGTCGTGGATAAAAGCTTTGATGCTCTGCATAGCTACCTCCGATGAGATGAAAATCGTATCCCGTATTGTAGCAAATCCGCCTGCGGAGAACAACCCCCTTTGTTGTAAATGTCACAATAATTTTACAACTCAGTCAGCGCGCCGAAAGTGCCTGACAGGCTTGCCATCCATGCCCGGGTATAGTATACTTATTACAATAAGCTGGCAGTTTGTGCCGAAATAAGGAGGAGCTCCCCCATGGAGATCAAAAAGCGTGAAGACATCCCGGAAAACCGTCAGGTGCGCCTGACCGTCACCGTAGACCGCAGCACATGGCAGGACGCGCTGATGCACTGCTACAACGGCATCAAGTCCCTGTGCCCCGTGGAGGGCGAGCCCACCCGCGAGAAGATCGAGGCCGCCTACGGCCCCGACTTTCTCTATCAGGAGGCCGTGAACGAGACATACCCTCAGGCACTGGTGGAGGCCATCGGCCGGGAGGACATCGCCATCGCCGGTACGCCCACCCTGACGGTGGAGAGCATCGGATCCGACGGCTTCACGTTCACCGCCCTCATCGACCTGTACCCCGAGGTGAAGCTGGGCCAGTACAAGGGGCTCAGCGCCGTGTATCCGGCGGCGGAGCTGTCCGAGGAGGACACGCAGGCCGCGCTGGAGGAGTACGCCCGGGCTCACATGACCGTCGAGCACCCCGACCGCGCCGCCATGGGCGACGAGGTGGTGCTGGACTTTGAGGGCTTCGTGGACGGCGTGGCCTTTGAGGGCGGCAAGGGCGAGAGCTATCCCCTGCTGCTGGGCAGCGGCTACTTCATTCCCGGCTTCGAGGAGCAGGTGGCCGGCGCCCGCGCCGGTGAGGAGCGGGACATCCATGTCACCTTCCCCACCGCCTACACGGCGGAGCTGGCCGGGAAGGACGCCACGTTCCATATCAAGGTACACGAGATCACCCGCCGCGCCATGCCCACGCTGGATGATGCCTTTGCCAGGGCGCAGGGCTTTGAGGAGTTGTCCCAGCTGCGCCGCGCCGTGATGGAGCAGGCGGTAGCGAAGAAGCAGACGGAGGCCGCCGAGCAGTTCGCCAACGACCTGATCCGGCAGGTGCTGGAGGGCATGGAGGTGCAGCTGCCCGACGCCATGGTGGAGAATCAGCTGGATGGTCTGATCCAGGAGCTGCGCGGCCATCTGGAAAGCCAGGGCGTACAGCTGGAGCAGTATCTGGAGGCCAGCGGCGCGTCCATGGAGGATCTCCGCGCCCACGCCCGTGAGCAGGCCGTCTCCGCCGCCCGCTTTGAGCTGGCCATGACGGAGATCGCCCGGCTGGAGGGCATCGACGTGACGGAGGAGGACGTGGAGCAGAAGTACGGTGAACTGTCCGCCCAGTACCAGCTGTCCCGCGACCTGCTGCGCCAGCAGCTGCCGCCCATGCGCCTGCGCCACGACCTGAAGCTGGCCCGGGCGCAGGCCGTTGTGGTGGACTCCGCACGCCGCAAATAAAAACGTATATAAAAGGCCGCCGGGGGGGACCCCGGCGGCCTTTTGCCGTTTGCTGTATCTTCCCTTACGAGACGCGGTTGACGCCGCCGAAGTACCACGCGCCCATGCCGTCGGACACGGCGCCCCGCACCTCGTCCCGGATGACATAGGGCTGCACACGGCTGTACAGCGGGATGATGTTGCTGTTCTCCACCAGCAGCCGCTCCGCATCCTTCAGATAGGCGTCCCGGGCGTCCAGCGAGCTGCTGTTGGCCGCGATGCGCATCAGGATATCGTAGGCATTGAGGTACTGCATGCCGTAGTTGCGCATATCGCTGCTGCGCCACGGGTCAAGGTAGGCCGAAGCGTCGTTGTAATGGCCTGTCAGCTCCATCAGCGCCAGCACGAACTCGCCGCTTGCCAGCCGCGCCGTCAGCTCGTAGCTTTCCACGCTCTCCAGCTGCACCCTGACGCCCAGCTTCGACGCCCAGCTCTCCTGCAGCTGCCGGGCCACCTGCTCCATGCTCTTGCCGTACAGCAGCGTCACCGTGTCCAGCGCGCTGAGGGTAGTGGAATTGGTGTAGCCCGCCTGCCGCAGCAGGGCCTGCGCGCCCTGACACCGCTCATTGTAGGAGGCGGGGTCGTTGTCGATCAGCGCGCCGTTGGCGGTGCGGAACTCCTCGCCCTCACCGGTGCGGATGCCGTAGGGCACCAGCCCCTCCGCCGCACGGCAGTCCTGTCCCACGGTCTGAGCCGCCGTCTCCCGGTCGATGACCAGACTCAGTGCCCGCCGCAGCTCCGGATGGCCCATGCTGGTGGCCATCTGGTTCACCAGCAGGATACCCACTGTGGGGTCGCCGCCCAGCGCGGCGTCCTCGCCGCCGGCACCGATGACGATGTCCACCTTACCGGCGCTGGCGTCCGCCTCCTCCCGCGCCTTCAGCAGCAGGTCGATGCGGTCAGGGCCCAGCCGCTTCACATCGTAGTAGGCCGCACGGGTGTGCAGCGTCAGCCGCGCCGCGTCGCCCCAGTCGCCGGTGCGCTCATAGGGCCCGTTGCCCACGAACCACAGGCTGCTGCTCGACCAGTTGCTGTGGGCCGTCACCGCCTTCTCCTGCACCGGCATGGTGACCGTCGCCGTGCAAACGCTGCCGATGAAGTAGGGGCAGCTGCCGCTGAGCACCACCTGCAGCCTGTGGTCATCCGGCGCCGTCACCTGCAGCGCCTCCGTATCGCCCAGCACCGCCCGCTCGTACCCCGCCACCATGGACAGGGCGTCGGCATTGGGGCTGGCCGTCTCCGGATCCACCAGCCGCCGCCATGCGTACACGAAATCGCGGGCCGTGACGGCGGTGCCGTCCGACCATTTGGCGTCAGTGCGCAGCTGGAACGTGTACGTCACCGAGCCGTCCAGCGCCGTCTCCTGCGTATAGCTGCGAGCCAGCGCGTGGGACACCGTGCCGTCCGCGTTCAGCCGCATCAGGTTCTCAAACACATGCTGCACCACCGTGCGCTCCGCCGCCGTGGACACCTGGGCCGGATCCATGGTATGCACCGCACCGGTCATGACCACCGACAGCTTCTTCTCGTCGTTGGGGTCTTCGCCGCAGGCCGCCTGCAGCACCGTCATGCAAAGGGCCAGCAGCAGCGCCGCCGCCCGTCTCCAGATTCTCATAAGCCACTCCTCCGTGGGGGATAGTTTCTGTTATTATATATGGTTTCGGGCAAAAAGTAAAGCCGCCTATGGGCGGCTTTACTTTTTGTTCATTTCCTTTACTCCACCAGCAGCTGGGCGATCTGCACGGCGTTGGTGGCCGCGCCCTTGCGCACCTGATCGCCGCAGCACCAGATGTTCAGGCCGTTATCGCTGGTCAGGTCGTCGCGGATGCGGCCCACGAACACCAGATCCTGGTCGCTGGTCTCCAGCGGCATGGGATAGCGCTTGTTGGCCAGATCGTCCACCAGACGGCACCCCGGCGCCGCCGCGATCAGCTGCCGCGCCCGCTCCACGGAGATCTTCTCCTTCGTCCGCACCACGATGGACACGCTGTGGCTGCGTACCACCGGCACACGGACGCAGGTGCAGCTGGCCTTCAGCGCCGGCAGGTGCATGATCTTGCGCCCCTCGTTCTGCATCTTCATCTCCTCGGAGGTATAGCCCTCGAAGGCCTCGCCGCCGATCTGGGGGATGACGTTATAGGCGATCTGGTACTGGAACACCTTGGGCTCCACCTTCTGCCCCAGACCCAGCGCCTCCACCTCGTTCATCAGCTCGATCGGGCCGCCTGCGCCGGCGCCGGACACCGCCTGATAGCTGGAGGCGACGATGCTCTCGATGGGGCTGTCCTGATTCAGGGCGTTGATGGCCACCAGCGACACGATGGTGGTGCAGTTGGGGTTGGCGATGATGCCCTTGTGCTTCCCGGCGTCCTCCGGATTGATCTCCGGGATGACCAGCGGCACGTCGGGATCCATGCGGAAGGCGCTGGAGTTGTCCACGAACACGGCGCCCGACCGGACGATAGCCGGTGCGAAGCGCTTGGCGATGTCGTTCTCCGCCGCGCCCAGCACGATGTCCATGCCCTCAAAGGCCTCGTCGCAGGCCAGCTCCACGGCGATGTCCTGCCCCTTCCACGGCAGCACCTGCCCCACGGAGCGCTCCGACGCCAGCAGGTGCAGCTCCTCCGCCGGGAAGTCCCGCTCCGCCAGCACCTTCATCATCTCACGGCCCACCGCGCCGGTGGCGCCCAGTATTGCGACCTTATACTTTTTCATATGTATTTCTCCTTATTTCACAAAGCTGTCGTACAGCACTCGGATGGCCCGCTCGAAATCGGGGCCGTCCACGCCCACGATGATGTTCAATTCCTCCGGACCCTGGGTGATCATGCGGATGTTGATGCCGTTCTCGCCCAGCTTGCCGAAGATCTTGCCGGAGGAGCCGGGCTGGAACGCCATCTTCCGGCCTACCGCCGCCACGATGGCCATACCGTCGGTAAGGTGCAGGCTGTCGGGCCGTATCTCCTTTTCCAGATCGCCCATAGCCTGATAGAGATAGGGCGAGGACTTGCCCGTCTCCACCACCAGAGACACGCTGTCGATGCCGGAGGGCAGGTACTCCACGTTGATGCTGTACCGCTCCAGCACCTCCAGAATACGGCGCACCGCCCCCAGCTCGGAGGACATGCCGTTCTTGGTGAGGGTGATGACGGAGAAGCCCTTCTTCCCGGCGATGCCGGTGATCATGCTGCCGGAGGAGCGCTCCGTCTCCGATTCGTCGAAGCTCTCCCGGATCATGGTGCCCGGGTGCTCCGGCTGGTTGGTGTTGCGGATGTTCAGGGGGATGTTCTTCTCCCGCACCGGCGACACCGTGCCCTCGTGGAGCACCTGCGCCCCGATGTAGCTCAGCTCCCGCAGCTCGGCGTAGGTGATGCGCTCGATGGGCTTGGGGTCCTTCACGATCTTGGGATCGGCCATCAGGAAGCCGGACACGTCCGTCCAGTTCTCGTACACGTCGGCGTCCAGCGCCGCCGCCGCCAGCGCGCCGGTGATGTCGCTGCCGCCCCGGGAGAACGTGTGGATGCTGCCGTCGGGCATGGCCCCGTAGAAGCCGGGGATCACCACACGGCGGCCCGATGCGGCCCGGCGCAGATTCTCGTAGCTGGCCTCCTGATCCACCGTGCCGTCCAGCCGGAACTTCAGCCACAGGGAGCTGTCCAGAAAGCCGTAGCCCAGATAGTCCGCCATCAGCTCCGCCGCGAAGTACTCGCCCCGGGACACCAGCTCGTCGGCGCTGATGCCCTTGTCCATCTTCTGCCGCAGGGCGTCAAGCTCCGCCTCCAGCGGTGTCCGCAGCCCCAGCTCGTCCCGGATCCCCACATAACGGGAGCGGATCATCTCATAGATGGCGTCGCAGCTGACGCCGTACTGCAGGTGTGCGTGGCACAGATACAGCAGGTCGGTGATCTTGTGGTCGTTTTTGTCCCGCTTGCCGGCGGCGCTGACCACCACCACACGGCGGCTGTCGTCCGCCCGCACGATATCCCGCACCTTGGCGAACTGTTTCGCGTCCGCCATGGACGAGCCGCCGAATTTCAATACTTTCAACATATTTTTGCCTCTTACCTCTGGATTTTTTGCAGCAACACTTTTATCGCGGCGACAAAATTTTCGTATTTGTCCATGAGATAAAAACACTTGCTTTTTTGTTGGCGACAGTGTATCATAGCGTCATCAGAAATGCAAGAGAAATTTTTGGAGGACTTTTCCTATGCTGTACCATAGCACACGCGACATCCGCCTCACCGCTCCCTCCACCCGCGCGGTGCTGGAGGGCATCGCCCCCGACGGCGGTCTGTATATCTGCGACCCGGCCGGTCTGGACTTCGACTGGCAGGGCGCTCTGCGGCTGGACACCCTGTCCATGGCCGCGAAGATCCTCTCCGCGCTGCTGCCGGACTTCCCCGATATGGAGGACATCGTCCGCAAGAGCTACGCCGGTAAATTCCCCACCGCCGACCTGACGCCGCTGGTGCCCGTGGGCGACAAATATGTGCTGGAGCTGTACCACGGCCCCACCTCCGCCTTCAAGGACGTGGCCCTGTCGGTGCTGCCGCGGCTCATCGGCGCCGCCGCTAAGGCCGAGGGCATGCAGGGCGATGTGGTCATCCTCACCGCCACCTCCGGCGACACCGGCAAGGCCGCGCTGGAGGGCTTCCATGATGTAAAGGGCACCCGCATCATTGTGTTCTACCCCTACGGCGGCGTGTCCGCCGTCCAGCAGGCCCAGATGGCCACCCAGACCGGCGATAATGTAAAGGTCTGCGCCGTCCGGGGCAACTTCGACGATGCACAGACCGGCGTCAAGCAGGTGTTCGCCGCCTGTAAGGGCCGCGACCTCCAGGGCGCCATGCTGTCCTCCGCCAATTCCATCAACATCGGACGTCTGGCCCCGCAGGTGGTGTACTACTTCCGGGCCTACGGCGACCTGGTGAAGGCGGACCGCATCGCGCCGGGCGACAAGGTGAACTTCGTGGTGCCCACCGGCAACTTCGGCGACATTCTGGCGGGCTACTTCGCCAAGGCCATGGGCCTGCCCGTGGGCCGTCTGGTCTGCGCCAGCAACGCCAACGATGTGCTGACGGAGTTCATCTCCACCGGCCGCTACGACCGCCGCCGCCCGTTCTATAAGACCACCTCCCCCTCCATGGATATTCTGGTGTCCAGCAATCTGGAGCGGCTGCTGTTCCTGCTGTCCCGCGACAGCGCCTATGTGGCCGGACTGATGCAGCAGCTCAACGCGGACGGCGCGTACCAGCTGTCCGGCGAACTGCTGGACAAGCTGCGGCAGGACTTCTCCTGCGGCTGCTGCGACGATCAGGGCGCCGCTGATGTCATCGGCCGCCTGTGGCGGGAGCAGCACTATCTCTGCGACCCCCACACCGCTGTGGCGTGGTCGGTGGCGGAGCAGCTGGACGCGGAGCTGCGCGGCACCGGCGCGCCTACGGTGGTGCTGTCCACCGCCTCGCCCTACAAGTTTCCCGCCGCCGTGCTGTCCGCGCTGGGCCGGTCGGGCAGCGACAGCGAGTTCCGCATGATGGACGAGCTGGCGCAGCTCTCCGGCGTGCCCATCCCCGGCAACCTGTCCGGGCTGGAGGGCCGCCCCGTGCTGCATAAGGATGTCATCGACAAGGACGCCATGCTGGATTATGTGCTGGCGGAAGTGCTGAAGAAGTGAGAAAGGAGCCGCTTTTATGAACATTGTCTGTTTGGATATGGAGGGCGTCCTCGTCCCCGAGATCTGGATCGCCTTTGCCGAGGAGAGCGGCATCCCCGAGCTGCGCCGCACCACCCGGGACGAGCCGGACTACGACAAGCTGATGCGCTGGCGCATCGACTTGCTGCGGAAAAAGGGCATGAAGCTGCGGCAGATCCAGGACGTCATCGCCAAGATCGACCCCCTGCCCGGTGCGAAGGAATTTCTGGATGAGCTGCGCAGCGTGGCGCAGGTGGTGATCCTCAGCGACACCTTCGATCAGTTCGGCATGCCCCTGATGAAGAAGCTGGGATACCCCACCCTGCTGTGCAACACGCTGGAGGTGGATGAGGACGGGTACATCGCACGCCACGTCATGCGGTGCGCGCACTCCAAGCTCACCACCGTCAAGGCGCTGCAATCCATGGGCTACGACACCATTGCCAGCGGCGACAGCTACAACGATCTGGAGATGATCCTCCACAGCAAGGCCGGCTTCCTGTTCCGCACCACGGAAAAGATCAAGGCCGAATATCCCCAGCTGCCAGCCTTTGAAAGCTACGGTGACCTGCTGGCCGCCATCAAGTCCGCCCTGTAAAGTAAAAAAGGAGTCCCGCGCCGACGGCGCGGGACTCCTTTTCGCTTCACTTTTTCTCCGTGGGGGTCACATGGCCATTCTCATCCACCGATGCGGGGATGATCTGGCTGCGGGTGTTGCGGGCGATGTCGTCCAGCCGCATACGGCTGGGAAAATCGCTGAGCAGCGTGTACGCCACGCCGTGCTTCTTGGCGCGGCCCGTCCGGCCGATGCGGTGGACGTAGTACTCGTTCTCCTCCGGTACCTCGAAGTTGAACACGGCGTCCACATCGTCCACGTCAATGCCGCGGCTGGCCACATCCGTTGCCACGAACACCCGGAGCTTGCCGTCCCGGAAGCGCTGCATGACCTCCTCCCGCTTGCGCTGGGGGATGTCGCCGTGGATGCACTGGGCGTCCACGCCCCGCATCTGCAAAAACTTGGTGAGCCGCTCGGTGCTGCCCTTGGTGTTGCAGAAGCAAATGACCCGCTCGTAGTTCTCACAGTTCAGGATACGCACGATAGCGTTTACCTTGCCGTCGGACGGTACCTCCAGCCGGTACTGGAGGATGTCGGGCTTATTCTCCTTGGTGGCCTGCACCGTGATCTCCTCCGGGTCGCGCTGGTAGACCCAGGAGATGTCCATGACCTCCCGGGAGATGGTGGCGGAGAACATCCCCAGATTCTTGCGGTTGGGGATCTTGTCCAGAATACGGGTCACATCGTGGATGAAGCCCATGTCCAGCATCCGGTCGGCCTCGTCCAGCACCACGGTGCTGACATCCTTCAGCGTCACGGTGCGGCGCTTCATGTGGTCGCTGAGCCGCCCCGGCGTGGCCACCACGATCTGGGGCCGCCGCTTCAGGGCGTCGATCTGCTTGCCGATGGGCTGGCCGCCGTACAGGCACACCAGCCGCACGCCCTCGTGGCACACGGCGATGTCCCGCATCTCGTCGGTGATCTGCATAGCCAGCTCCCGGGTGGGGGCCAGAATAACGGCCTGCACCGCCTCGCTCTCCGGGTCGATGCGCTCGATGATGGGGATGCCGAAGGCCATGGTCTTGCCGGTGCCGGTAGGGGCCTTGGCGATGACATCCTTTCCCGCCAGCATGGGCGGGATGCAGCCGGCCTGCACCGGCGTGCTGATGGTGTAGTGCTTGTTGCGGACGGCGCGCATGGTGGCCTCTGACAGGCCAAAGCTCTCAAACGGTGCGCCCTGTGTCACTTCCATATCCGTATCCTCGTCGTTTCATATGATTCCTATGATAGTATAGCACATATGTCAAGAGAGGGGCTGCTTCGGCAGCCCCTCTCCTGCGTTTTACTTCTTGTACGGCACATGCCAGATGGTGTCGGCGTACTGGGCGATGGCCCGATCGGCGGCGAAGATGCCGCTGCGGGCGATGTTCAGCAGGCTCATGCGGTTCCACTGCGTCCGGTCGCCGTAGGTGCGGCTCATCCGCTCCTCTGCGTCGCAGTAGGCGGCAAAGTCCGCCAGCACCATATACTGGTCGGCGGGGCCGTCCCCGCCCATCACCAGCCGCTGCCAGATGTCCTCGTAGGTGACGCCGTCGCCGAAGCCGGTCTTCAGCTGATCCACCACCCGCCGCAGCACGGGGTCGCGCTGGTACAGCAGCTGGGGATCGTAGGTGCGGCGCAGATGGGCCACCTCGTCGGCCTTCAGGCCGAACAGGAACATGTTCTCGTCGCCCAGCACCTCGTGCATCTCCACGTTGGCGCCGTCCAGCGTGCCCACGGTCAGGGCGCCGTTCATCATGAATTTCATGTTGCCGGTGCCGCTGGCCTCCTTGCCGGCGGTGGAGATCTGCTGGCTCACCTCACTGGCGGGCATCAGCATCTCCGCCAGCGAGACGCGGTAGTTCTCCAGGAACACCACCTGCAGCTTGTCTCTGCAGATGGGGTCGCGGTCGATCTGGGCGGCCAGCGAGTTGATGAGGTGGATGATGCGCTTGGCCACGGCGTAGCCCGGCGCGGCCTTGGCGCCGAACAGGAACGTCTGGGGCCGCATGTCCATGTTGGGATCGTCCTGCAGACGCTGATAGAGATAGATGATGTGCAGCACGTTCAGCAGCTGGCGCTTGTACTCGTGGAGCCGCTTCACCTGTACGTCGAAGATGGCGTCGGGGTTCAGCACCACGCCCTGCTGCTTCTTAGCGTAGGCGGCGAAGGCCAGCTTGTTCCGGTGCTTGATCTCCTCCAGCCGCTGCAGCACCGAGGCATCGTCGGCGTAGGCCTCCAGCTTCTTCAGCTCCTGCGGGCGGGTGAGATACCCGTCACCGGTGAGGTCGCAGATCAGGTCGTTGAGACCCCGGTTGATCTGGGGCACCCAGCGGCGGTGGTCGATGCCGTTGGTGACGTTCTTGAACTTGTCCGGCATCATCTGGCAGGCTTCCTTGAACACGTCCTTGCGCAGGATCTCAGAGTGCAGCGCCGACACGCCGTTGACGGCCATGGAGCCGGCAAGGCACAGATTGGCCATGCGCACATGGCCGTCCCAGATGATGGCCAGCTTGGCGGTCTTGGCCGGGTCGTGGAAGTACTCCTCCACCTTTCTCTGCCAACGGTGGGCGATCTCCTGCAGGATCTGCCAGATGCGGGGCAGCAGCGTCTCGAACAGCTGCTGCGGCCAGACCTCCAGCGCCTCGGCCATCACCGTGTGGTTGGTATAGGCCACGCAATGGGTGACGATGTGCCACGCCTCGTCCCAGTCAAGGCCCGCGTCGTCCACCAGAATACGCATCAGCTCCGGGATCACCAGCGTGGGGTGGGTGTCGTTGATCTGGATAACGTTCTTCTCGTGGAAGTTCTTCAGAGTCCCGTAGACCTCGATATGCTTGCGGGTGATGGACTGCATCGTGGCGGAGACGAAGAAGTACTGCTGCTTCAGCCGCAGGGACTTGCCCTCGTAGTGGTTATCCTCGGGGTAGAGCACCTGACTGATGGCGTCCGCCATGGCCCGCTCCTCCGACGCCTGCAGGTACTGCCCCTGACTGAACAGCTTCATGTCGATGGGCTTGGGGCTGCGGGCCTGCCACAGCCGCAGGGTGTTGACGTGGTCGGTGTCGTAGCCGGCGATCTCCATGTCGCAGGGCACGGCCATGACGCGGGTGTAGTCCTCGTGGACGACCATCAGGTGGCCGTTGTCCCAGCGGGTGCGGACTTTGCCGCCGAAGTGTACCTCCTCGGCCTCCTGCAGCTTGGGCAGCAGCCACGCATCGCCCAGCTGCATCCAGTCGTCCGGCAGCTCCACCTGCTGGCCCTCCACGATCTTCTGCTTGAAGATGCCCAGCTCGTAGCAGATGGAATAGCCGGCGGCGGGGATATCCAGCGTGGTCATGCTGTCCAGATAGCAGGCGGCCAGACGGCCCAGACCGCCGTTGCCCAGACCGGCGTCCGGCTCGATCTCGAAGATGTCGGCGGCCTTGAAGCCCAGCTCGTCAATGGCGGCGATCAGCACATCCAGCAGCTCCAGATTGTAGGCGTTCTTCATGAGGCTGCGCCCCATCAGGAACTCCATGGACAGGTAGTGTACCTTCCGCTGGCCCTCATGGGCGGCCTTCTCCCGGGTCTGTACGCCGTGCTCGGCCATGATATCCCGCAGCACCATGGCGCAGGCCTTCATCATCTCGCCGTCGGTGGCCTGCTTCTCGGTGCAGCCGTAGTTCAGCCGCAGCTTCTGTACGATGGCTTCCTTCAGTGTATCCTTGGTATAGGTCATATGCTAAAATCCTCCGTATGAACAGCCGGGCGTCAGCCCAGCAGATTTTCATAAATGCGGCGGTAGTCGCCGGCGCTCCGCGCCCAGCTGAAGTCCGCCGTCATGCCCCGGCGCCGCACGGTATCGAACCCCGCCCGGTCGCCGCGGTACAGGCCGGTGGCCTGCCCGATGACGTCCAGCATGGCTCCGGCGTCGTAGCTTTCAAACAGATAGCCGGTGCCGTCCTCCTGCCCCACCTGACAGGACTTCACCGTGTCCGCCAGTCCGCCGGTGCGGCGGACGATGGGCACCGCGCCGTAGCGCATGGCGATCATCTGGCTCAGGCCGCAGGGCTCGCTGCGGGAGGGCATCAAAAACAGGTCGCACCCGGCGTAGACCCGGCGGGCCAGATCCTCGGCATAGGTGATCTGCGCCGACAAGCGGCCGCCGTACTCCCACGCCTTGCCGCGGAAGAAGTCCTCAAACCGGCTGTCGCCCTTGCCCAGCACCACCATTTGACAACCGGTGGCCATGATGCCGTCCAGTCCCTGCTCCACGATGTCCAGCCCCTTGTGGCCCACCAGCCGGCTGACAATGCCCATCAGCGGCGTGTCCGGCTCCTGTGCAAGGCCCAGCGCCGCCTGCAGAGACGCCTTGCACGCGGCCTTGCCGGCCATGTGGTCGGCGTCATAGCGCGCCGGCAGGGCCGGATCATGGGAGGGATCGTAGCCCGCCACGTCCAGACCGTTGACCACACCGGAAAACTTCCAGTCGATCATGCGTACCACGCTCTCCATGCCCTCGGCATAGGCCGCGTCATGGAGCTGGGCGGCATAGGTGGGGCTGACGGTGGTCACAGCATCGGACACCAGCATGGCGCCCTTCATCAGGTTCACGTCGCCGTCCATTTGCAGCGTGCCGTCATTATACCACCCTCTGTCAAGACCGAACAGCTGATCCACGGTATCCTCACCATAGCGGCCCTGATATTCGATGTTGTGGATGGTGAACACCGTGCGGATGCGGCGCACTGCCTCCCACCGGGTACACACGTCCTTGAGGTAGATGGGTACCAGCGCCGTCTGCCAGTCGTTGCAGTGGAGGATGTCGGGCATCCAGTCCAGACTGGGCAGCAGGTCGATGACCGCCTTGCAGAAGAAGGCGAAGCGCTCGCCGTCGTCAAACTCGCCGTACAGCGTATTGCGGCAGAAGTAGTGCTCGTTGTCCACGAAATACCACGTCACGCCGTCCTTTTCCAGCGAAAACAGGCCGCAGTACTGGTGCCGCCAGCCCAGATCCACATAGATATAGCGGTGGAACGTCATCTGCTGCCGCCACTGCCAGCCGATCTGGCCGTACAGCGGCAGGATCACCGCCACCTCATCGCCGTTCCGGGCCAGCGCCGGAGGCAGACTGCCCGCCACGTCGGCCAGTCCCCCGGTCTTGCAGAAGGGGAACGCCTCACTGGACACATACAGGATCTTCATACCGCTGCTCCTTTCTCCGGCAGCCCTCAGACGGTGCTGCCCTTGGCGATAACGATGGGATAGTTCTCGTGACCCATCAGCGTTACGCTGTCGCCGACGGTCACATACTTATCGGTGATGACGCTGCGCAGCACTGCGCCCTTTTTCACCACCGTATCCTTGAACAAAATACAGTTTTCCACGCTGGCGCCCTTTTCAATACGCACATTGCGGAACAGAATGCAGTTTTTCACGCTGCCCTGAATGTCACAGCCGTCCGCGATCAGGGAGTTGACGCAGGGGCCGCTGGGGTCGATATAGCTGGAGGGGGAGTCGTTCTCCTTGGCGTACATCGGACGCTCCGGGCAGAACAGCGTCTGCCGCAGAGCGGGATCCAGCAGCTCCATGCTGCGCTGGTAATAGCTCTGCACGCTGTTGATGCGGGCGGCGTAGCCGTCATAGATGTAGGCGTGGAACCGGTACCGCCGCCCCATCTCCTGCAGGATGTTATGGCGGAAGCTGAACTGGTTGCGGCTGGCGCACTCCGTCACCATCTGCATCAGCAGATCCCTGCTGAGCACGAACATGTTCAGGCAGCGATAGCCCGCCGGGGCAAACACGTCGTAGGCGGTGTCGGTGATGCGGCCCGTCTCATCCAGTGTAAAGTAGGTGTCCGACACATCGCCGGGGACGGAGGTACATACCGCCGTCATGTCCGCGCCGCTGTCGATATGCCTGCGCAGCACGTCCTCCAGCGGCAGGTTGATGACAAGATCGCTGTCCGACAGCAGCACATAGTCCTGCCGGATGCCCTTGAGGTAGTTGATCACGCCTGCCAGCGCCTCCACCTTGCCCCGGTACTGGCCGCCGGCGCCGCGGCTCTCGTTGTACGCGAAGGCGGGCAGCAGCGTCAGGCCGCCGTGGTTGCGGCTGAGATCCCAGCTCTTGCCGGAGCCGAGATGATCCAGCATGGACTGGCACTTGCCGTGCATGATGACGCCCACATCGGTGATACCGGCGTTGACCATGGCGGACAGCACAAAGTCGATGACCCGGTAATCCCCCGCAAAGGGGATGGAGCCGTGGATGCGGTTGGCGATCAGCTCCCGCAGATCCGTCTGCTTTTCGTAGGAAAAGATGATCCCGTGCATGCCTTTCATGGCCGTACCTCCTTGCCGTTGCCTCCCAGCATCATTTTCGGCTCCACCACGCCGCCGTCGGGGACAGTGGTGTGGGGGCCCAGCACCGCGATGCCCCAGTGGTCGAAGTCCACGCTGCCCGGCGCGCCGCCGACCACCGCATTCTTCCCCACATGGCAGCCCTCGCCCACGATGGCGTAGGACACCTTGGCCCCGTCCTCAATGACGGCGTTGGGCATCACCACGGAGTAGGACACCTCCGCGCCCTTTCCCACGGAGGAGCCGTAGCTCAGTACAGTGTTCTTCACCTCGCCCAGAATGGTGCAGCCCTTGGCCACGGCGCTGTTGCCGATGTCGCCGTCCGGGCCCACGAACGTGGGCGGGCAGTTGGGCGTGCGCCCGTAGATGGGCCACTTCTTGTCCAGCAGGTTCAGGCCCGAGCCGGGGGACAGCATATCCATGTTGGCATCCCACAGGGAGTCCAGTGTGCCCACGTCCTTCCAGTAGCCCTCGAAGCGGTAGGCCGCCATGACCTCCCCCGCCGAGAGCATGGCAGGGATGATGTTCTTGCCAAAGTCGTTGTCGCTGTTGGGGTCGGCCTCGTCGGCGGTGAGATAGGCCTTCAGCTTGCTCCATGTGAAGATGTAGATGCCCATGGACGCCAGATTGCTCTTAGGCTCCTTGGGCTTTTCGGCAAACTCCGTGATATGGTCGTCGCCGTCCACGGACATGATGCCGAAGCGGCTGGCCTCCTCCCATGGCACCTCCATAACGGAGATGGTGCAGGCGGCGCCGGCCGCCTTGTGGCGGCGGAGCATATCGGAGTAATCCATCTTGTAGATGTGGTCGCCGGACAGCACCAGCACGTACTCCGGGTCGTACAGATCCACAAAGCCCATGTTCTGGTAGATGGCGTTGGCGGTACCCTTGTACCACACAGCGCCGGTGGCGGACTGGTAGGGCGGCAGAATGTGGACGCCGCCGTGCATGCGGTCCAGCTCCCACGGCTGGCCGTTGCCGATATAGCCGTTCAGCTCCAGCGGGCGGTACTGGGTGAGCACGCCCACGGTGTCGATGCCGGAGTTGGTGCAGTTGGACAGGGGAAAGTCGATGATGCGGAACTTGCCGCCGAAGGGGACGGCGGGCTTGGCCATATTGCCGGTCAGGACATAGAGTCTGCTCCCCTGTCCACCGGCCAGCAGCATGGCGACACATTCTTTCTTCATGCTTGCATACCTCCTGCTTCCTCTTTTTTCTGTTTCCGCCTGCCGTGTCCCCGCAGGATCACCGCGCCCAGCAGCGGGATGGTCAGCGCGATGGACTGCTGCCACCCGTGGGACGGCACAGGCTCCACGGGAACGGGGTCCGCGGCGCAGACGCCGCTGCCGCCCCACTGGGTATCGTCCGTGTTGAATATTGCCTCGTAATAGGCGTGATCCGGTACGCCGAAGCGGTAGCCCTCCCACGGCACCGGCGCGAAATTCACCGCGCAGATCAGCTCATGTCCCTTCCGATCCCGGCGCAGAAATACCAGTACGTTGTTGTGGTTGTCATCGACCACCAGCCACTCGAAGCCGTCCCAGTCCCGGTCATTCTCCCACAGGCTGCGGTTGCGGCGGTACAGCCGGTTCAGCTGGCGGATGCACTCGTGGGTGGCGCGGCAGGCAGGGTCGTCCAGCAGGTACCAGTCCAGCTGGCCCTGAAACGCCCACTCGTGCCACTGACCCAGCTCCGCGCCCATAAACAGCAGCTTCTTGCCGGGGTGGCACAGCATGTAGGCATAGAAGCTCCGGACGCCCGCCAGCTGCCGCCAGTCATCGCCGGGCATCTTACCCCGCAGGCTACCCTTCATATGCACCACCTCGTCGTGGGACAGGGGCAGCACATAGTTCTCGGAAAAGGCGTAGATCATGGAGAACGTCACGTCCCGGTGGTGGAACTGCCGGAAATAGGGATCCATCTTCAGGTAGTGGCACAGATCGTTCATCCAGCCCATGTTCCACTTCAGGTTGAAGCCCAGTCCCCCCTGCTCCGGCGGATACGTCACCAGCGGCCACGCCGTGGACTCCTCCGCCACCATCAGGGCGGCGCCGTTGACGGTGAAGGCCATCCGGTTCAGCGCCCGCAAAAACTCGATGGCCTCCAGATTCTCCCGGCCGCCGTCCCGGTTGGGACGCCACGCGCCGCCCTGCCGGTCGTAGTCCAGATACAGCATGGACGCCACCGCGTCCACCCGCAGGCCGTCGATGTGGTACTCCCGCAGCCAGTAGGCCGCGGAGGACAGCAGGAAGCTGCACACCTCCGGCTTACCGAAGTCGAACACCCGCGTACCCCAACCGGCGTGCTCCCACTTCAGCGGGTCGCCGTACTCGTACAGGCAGGTGCCGTCAAACTCGATGAGGCCGTGGCTGTCCTTGCAGAAGTGGGCCGGCACCCAGTCCAGAATCACGCCGACCCCCGCCTGATGCAGGGCATCCACCAGCGCCATGAAGTCGTGGGGCGTGCCGTAGCGGCTGGTGGGGGCGAAGTAGCCGGTACACTGATAGCCCCAGCTGTCGTCCAGCGGGTACTCCGTCACCGGCAGCAGCTCCACGAAGTTGTAGCCCATGCGCCTGACATAGGCGGGCAGCTCCTTGGCCAGCTCCCGATAGCTGAGGCTGGTGCCGTCCTCATGCCGCCGCCATGAGCCCAGATGCACCTCGTAGATCAGCAGCGGGCCGTTCACCGGCGGCTGGGCGGCGCACTTCTCCCGCCACGCCCCGTCACGCCAGCCGTAGCCCGACAGGTCGTACACCTTGCTGTCGGAGCCGGGACGGGTCTGGGCGTGAAACGCGAAGGGGTCGGCCTTCCACACCGTGCGGCCGTCCGCGCCGGTGACGATGTACTTGTAGCTGTCGTACACGGCGGCGTTCTCCGCCGTGTACGACCACACGCCGTCCCCGTCCCGGCACATGTCCGCCGCCTGCCAGCCGTTGAAGTCGCCGGCCAGCGCCACATGCCGCGCATGGGGCGCCCAGACGCGGAACGTATAACCCTGCGGGGCGGGGTGTGCGCCCAGATATGTATACGCGCTGTCCCAGCTGCCGCCGCGGTACAGCTCCATCTCCTTGGTCATGACCTCTCTCCTTTTGCAGCACCATACCACATTGGCCGCGCCGATGGCGGCGAAACGGGGCGGTACGCCTGTCTTTTGCCTGTATTGTATCCTTTTTGTGTTTCTCCGTCAATAAACACGGCCCGCCTTTTGGCGAAACCCGTTACCGGGAACGCCTGCCGGAAAGCGCGAAAGGGAGCGTGACCTGCGGGTCACGTCTCCCCTGTGTGCTATTCCTCCTCCGACTGGCGCTGCGCGGCGGCGCCGCCCAGCCCGAAGTCATCGGCCACGCTGGCCGTATCCCGGCGCAGCATCGTCTCCATCACCCGGATGTCGCTGTCGATGTCCATGGCATCCGTGCGGTACAGCTCGTCCAGCTGGTGCTCGAAGCCCACCACGATGCTGTCCATGGTGGCCTCAATACGGCTCTTGGCCTGCGACAGGTTCTCGCCGCTGACCCCCGTCTCCTCGAAGTCCGCATAGTTCTCCAGCAGCTTCAGGGTGGTGGGCAGATAGTAGTTCAGGAACGTACCGGAGGCGCCCTTCTTGGCCGGATCGTCCTCAATGGCCTTGAAAATGCGGCCGGACACCTGCTCGATGCGGTCGATCTTGGCGCTGAGCGCCTCGTCAGCGATGCGGTCGTTCAGCTCCCGTATCTGCCGCAGGACGCCGGCATAGCCCTCCGCCGCCTGGGGCTGGACTGCCGGCTCCTCCGGCTGCTGCATCTGACGGGCCTTGTCAAAATACGCCGTGGCGGCAGCCTGCGACCGGAACAGCATACCGCTGCCCAGATCAATGTACGCCTCGTCGCCCCACAGTCCCTTCTCCAGCATGAGGTTCACGTCCTTCTCCACCCGGCGGCGGGACACGTTGGCCGCCCGAGCCAGATAGTCCAGCGGCACGGCGGGCTTCTGCCCGGCGGTGCGGAGATAGGTGGCAAACCGGCGCTGGCGGCGCTTCATGGCGCCGCTGCCCAGCAGCAGCGATGCGCCGCCGGCCAGCATGCCCAGCGGATAGAACAGCTGCCGCGCAAAATACCACCACTCGTTGTAGTGGTACGCATAGGACAGATTGTCCCCCACGGCGGAGAACAGCGCCACGCATCCCAGAATGCCCAGTATGGCGCCGATGATCTTCATGGTCTTGGTGCCCTTGTCGGTGTAATCCGGGGTGCGGGTCACCTGCTCCACGGCGCTGCGGGCCTTTTCCGCCTGGGGCGAGGCCGCCGTCACCCGCTGGGAGGTGCGCTGTCCACTCTGGCCCGTTGTCCGGCGAGAATTCTTCTTTTTGTTGCCGCTCTCGCTGAGCTTGATGAGCAGCAGGATCAGGCCGATCGGCCACGCCACGGTAAACATGACGGCGATAAAGATCCACGAGCCGATGTCGCTGTCTTTTTTCGGCGGCTGCGGCTGCCGAAGGCTGTTGTCATTGTCGTATGCCATCAGGACTTGAACCCCTTTCCCTGCAGCTTCCGCTTATTGCCCTTCTCGTCCACGATATAGGTATTGTCCAGCTCCCGCCGGAGGTTGCCCATAACCGCGTCCAGATACTCCTGCCGCAGCACCTCCCGTTCCTTCTGCTCCTCCTCGGTGAGGCCCTCGGCCTTGGCCTTGTGGGCCAGCTCGTTGATACGGTCGATCTTCTTCTGATCCATAGCGATCCTCCCTTATACAAAGCGCCGGATGACCACCGGCAGACGCCCCTTTTTCGTGGGGCCTCCCACGCTGTCCAGCACGCATTTTCCCAGTCCCCGGCAGGTGATGGTATCCCCTGCCGCCACCGGCTTGTCCGGCTTCTGGCACACCGTCCAGTTTACCTGCACCGCGCCCTTTTCCACGGCCTCCGCCGCCTTGCCCCGGCTGACGGAAAAGCCCGCCGCCAGCACGTTGTCCAGCCGCAGGGACGACACGGTGTCCCGCACCTCCTTACACGGCTGCGCGGGTATCTCCAGCTCCTCCAACGGCAGGGGCGCGGTCTTCAGCTTCACCCGGCCCGCCGACTCCCAGTCCGACAGCAGGAACGCCGCCGTTTTCGGCAGGGTCAGTACCTGACACCGGTTCTCTGTCACCAGTATATCGCCAATGGTGCCCCGGGTCAATCCCAAGCCCATCAGACTTCCCAGAAAATCCCGGTGGGTCAGACTCTCGCCGCCGTACCACGACGCCGTCACCGCCGCGATGGCGTCCGGCTCCGGCTCTGCCGCCCAGTCAGGCAGGAAGAACAGCCGCTGCCGCTCCGCCCCGTCGTAGCCGCCAAAGAACACATAGCCGTCGTGTACGCCCAGCGCGCCCAGCAGGCGCTGGGCCGCCGCCTGCTCCTGCGGCGACAGGAAATCCGTGGCTGTCGGTATGCTGCGCAGGCGGCACTGCTCCCACTTATCCCACACACGGCCCAGCAGCAGGCGCTCGTCCTCATCCCGGGCCGCCCGATCCAGCAGTTCACGCCTGTCCATAGGCACCTCCCAGATCCTGTGTGCGGTACAGCCTTGCATACGCGCCGTTCAGCGCCAGCAGCTGCCGGTGGCTGCCCTCCTCGGCGATGCGGCCGTTCTGGATCACCAGAATACGATCCGCCGCCCGGATGGTGGACAGCCGGTGGGCGATGATGAGGGTGGTGCGCCCCTGTGAAAGCTGGTCAAAGGCCCCCTGTATCTTCGCCTCCGTCACGCTGTCCAGCGCGGAGGTGGCCTCATCCAGGATGAGGATGGGCGGGTCCTTCAGGAAGATGCGGGCGATGGACACCCGCTGCTTCTGGCCGCCGGACAGCAGTGTGCCCCGCTCGCCCACATAGGTATCGAAGCCGTCGGGCATGGCCATGATATCCTCGTAGATCTCTGCCCGCCTGGCCGCGGCCTCTACCTCCTCGTCGGAGGCGCCTGGCCGCCCGTAACGGATGTTCTCCCGGATGGTGTCGGCAAACAGGAATACATCCTGCTGCACGATGCCGATGGCCCGGCGCAGGGAGCTCTGCGTCACCTGCCGCACGTCCAGTCCGTCCACCCGGATGCTGCCCTCGTCCACGTCGTAGAACCGGGGCAGCAGCTGGCATAGGGTGCTCTTGCCGCCGCCGGAGGGTCCCACCAGCGCCACCGTCTCCCCGGCGGGGACGGACAGGGACACGTCGTGCAGCACCTCCGTCTCCCCGCTGTAGGTAAAGGACACATGGGACACATCCACCGCGCCCCGCACGTCCGTCAGCTCCACGGCGTCGGGGGCGTCCTGAATGGTGGGCTCCGTGCGCATCAGCTCGGCAAAGCGGTTCAGTCCCGCAAAGCCGTTGGAGAACATCTCCGAGAAGTTGGCCAGCTTTCGGATGGGGCTGACGAAGGAGGTGACGTACAGGGAAAACGTGATAAGGTCCACATAGTCCATGCGCTCCTGCATGATGAGCCAGCCGCCCACGGCGATCACCGCCACCGGCAGGATGTTGGTGAAAAACTCCATCACGGCGGTGAAGAAGCCCATCTCCTTGTGGAAGCCGCGCTTGGCGGTCTTGAACACCTCGTTGGCCTCGTCGAACCGCTCCTGCTGGGCGTCCTCGTTGGCGAAGGCCTTGGTGGTGCGGACGCCGGACAGGCCGGACTCGATGGCGGCGTTGATAACGCCGGTCTTCTGCTTGGCGGCGCGGGAGGCGGCGCTCATCTGCTTCCTGCGGCGCAGCGCCGCCAGCAGCAGCACCGGCAGCATCACCAGCAGCACCAGCGCCAGCTCCCAACGGATGCAGAACATCACCACCAGCGCGCCCACGATGGTCACAAGGGAGATGAACAGATCCTCCGGTCCGTGGTGGGCCAGCTCGGTCACCTCGAACAGGTCGCTGGTCAGGCGGCTCATCAGCTGTCCGGTACGGTTCTTGTCATAGAAGTCAAAGCCCAACTCCTGCATGTGGTGGTACAGGTCGCGCCGGATGTCGGCCTCCACCCGGATGCCGAAGGTGTGGCCCCAGTAGGCCACCACGAAGTACAGGCCGGAGCGCACCACATACGCCGCCACCACCGCCGCCATCACGATGAAGAACACCCGGAACTGCTTTTCCGGCAGCCATGTGTACAGCGCGGTGCGGGACACCAGCGGAAACGCCAGATCCACCACGGCGATAAGGAACGCGCAGGTCATATCCAGCGCGAACAGCCGCCGGTGGGGCTTAAAATAGGACAGGAATATCCGCAGCAGGCCGCGGGTCTGGAAATCTTTTGTCGTCATATTTCTCCTCGCTCAATATCGCATATTCAGCCAGATATTATACCATAATTTAGCCCGTCTTACAACCGCCGAAAACCCCGATATTTTCAGGGTTGTTCAATATATAATGCTATGCAAAGCGGGCGAAATAGGGGGCAATTAGTAACAAATTAGTATCAGATTTTTGTCAAATACTTTTTGTCAACCGCCCCGGTAATTGCCCCGGTTTTCTGCGTGGAAATCACGATCCTGTTACCGCTGATTTCACGCACATAGAGGGTTGAAGAATACACCCACGAAGAAAATTTTGTGCTGCTGCCATATACCGGGGCATTGGAAGCCAGCTTCACCTTATCACCAACCGCAAGGGAAGCCGCTGCTGATCCGCTGGAAGAAACAGCTTTTCCCTGTTCCGTGGTGATATAGGTATCAAATCCGGCTGCTTTCAGCTTTGCCGCCATAGCATCAGCGTTTGCTTTCTTGCGATATGCCCCAACCTGAATTTTGTATAAGCCGTCTGCCTGAACCATGTAAGTATCAAAGCCCGCCGCCTTTACCTTTGCAAGCTGTGCATCAGCGTTTGCCTTCTGCTTGTATGCCCCGGTCTGTACTCTGTAAAGAGTGCCGGAAGGCTGCTGTGAACCCCCGCCCAAACGGGAAGTAACCTTTGCCGCAAGATCGCCCAAACGGTTATAAAGCCAATCGCCGGGGCAACTCTTGTTTGCAAACCAGCGGTGAACGGTGATAATCATTTCATCCGCTTTCGGCTCATAGGAAAGGGTTTTGTTCTTATCCCCGAACCAAAGCAATTTACTTTTGCCGTTACGCTTGCAAATATCGGTGCAAAGGTCAATCAGGGCGGCATATACCGCATCCGTCATTGCATAGGGGGCGGTTTTGTCGGAAGCACATTCGATTGTAACCGCCCGCTGATCGTTGGCATTGCTGGAAGAACACCAAGAACGGTTTTTTTCCTCTACACTAAGAGAAATTCGCCCGTCCATACCAATACCATAGTTGCAGCTTGCTTCCCGCTGCGGGCTTGTGAAGCATCCGCAAATTGATTCACAAGAAAGCTGTCCCACCACACAATGGGGGGTGATCCGGTCAATGCTGTGTGTACGCTGCCCGGAATGGTTCGGTGAAAGTTTGGTATATACAACCAATCCTGAATTACTCATTTTCTTTGTCCTCGCTTTCTGCCTGTTTCTTCAAAACCTCAATCGCCTTGACGATAACCGAAGGGATAGGCACACCCATCAGCCCCGCATTTTCAATAATGGAAATTGTTTCATTTGCAATGAAGGCAATTACAACCGCATCACGGATGAAGTTAGAACCCATTACCAAATCAAGGCGGCAAGCTACCAGCACCACAAGAAGGGAAACGCCCTTTCTGCAAAGCCCCTTCCATCCAGCACGGCTTTCAAGTGTTCCGTTTTCCGTCTTTTCGGAATTGTGGAACACGCCCGCCACAACAAGCCCGGTCAGGTAATCAATTCCCATGAAGATCATCAGCGTAACAAGGGCGGCATCCCACCCGCCGAACAGGGAAGCAATCACACTTCCAAGAACGCCGATTCCCGTACAAATTCCTTCTTTCATATTCAATCTTCCTTTCATTGTTGATATAGGCAAGCGAAAACCCGCACACAAGGCTTATATAAGCCCTATATGCGGGTTTTTAGCTTGTCCGTGATAGTTTCCTTGCCCTTGACTTATTCAGCCAGTTCAGGGCAATCAAGGTCAATCAGAACCTGCTTCACCTGTTCCTGAATTCTTGCCGGAACATCAGCGAAGGTTTTCTTGCCCTTGATAATCAGGGTTGCATAAACAACTGCCATTTCTGCCACATCCTTTCTGAACAAAATTTTTATGATAAGATTGGTAATCAATCTGTATCACCTTCAACCAAAGCCTGAACCGCTGCTTTCAGTTTTTCCGGTACATCATCAAGGGTTTTCAAACCCTTTCTGATAAGGTCAGCATATACCTTTGCCATGATTTTTCACCCCTTCCTTATCCCATCAGTTCATAGACTTCACACAACGCAAGCTGTGTATCTGTGATCTGCTGCTGCAACGCCGCATTGTCCGTTGCCTGTTGCAAAATAAATTCGTCCTTGCTGTACTGAACCATGTTGAATTCATAGCCCACGAATTCATTTTCTTCACCCACATTTTCAGAAATTTCCTGAATGTCGGTATGCTGCCAAACGCTGAATTCATCAATCACAATGGGTTCAGGCTTGACGGTGCTTCTTACTCTGCCATAGTCAACCATGTTTTACGCCGCCTTTCTTTTATATTTTTTGGTTTTGACAACATCCCGATAATATCGGTCTGCATCGTCTTGAATTGGTGCAATGTACTTTTTCCGCAAGCGGTAACTGTCACAATGCTTTAGCCATCCCTTATAGGAATTCACGGAACACCATTCAGAATAGTTCATCATTTGCCCGCCTGCTGTTTTCTTCCTGATTGCTACCATCTTTTTCTTGAAGTTGGTGCAACTACTCTTGCGAAGCAAGGTATAATTTAGGAAGGTTCGATAACCGACAAAATCAACACCCCGCACATAGGAAGGGAACACTTGCCAATTCCCTTTGACTGTCAACCGTAATTCCTGCATGAAATAAACATCAATTTCCCGTTTCAGGGCATGAAGTTCTTCTTTGCTGCTGCCGAAAATCACAATATCATCCATGTAACGGAAGTAATGCTTCACCCGCTTTTCTTCTTTGATCCAGTGGTCAAAATCAGAAAGATAGAAGTTTCCGCAATATTGGGAAAGGTAGTTCCCTATTGGTATTCCGGTTTCTTCATCAACATCTTCATCGAAGAACCAAAGATCACGAATATCTTCAATGTTAGCGGTGCAAATGCTATCTATGATTTCATCCAACAACCAAAGCAATTCACCATCTTTGAAAACCCGTCTGAACTTTGCTTTCAAAATATCGTGATTTATTGAAGGGTAATAGTGCCTTACATCCAGCTTCAAGCAATATTGGCAATTCGGAACATCCTTCCACATTGCATCTTGAACATCATGCAACGCTGCGTGAATTCCTCTTTTGGGTATCGCTGAATAGGTATTCTTTGTCATGTGCCGCATTAGATACGGTTCAATCACTTGCAGAATCGCCCATTGACAAATACGATCCGGGAAGTAAGGAAGTTTGAAAATCTCCCGGTCTTTGCCGCTGTCATGCTTGATAAATTTTTCGTAAGGTGAAGTTTGGTAGGTGTGATTGATAAGCATTTCTTGAAGGCGTTTCAAATAGCCTTCTACATCTGCATCAACCGCTTTTACTTCCTCATACCATCCCTTTCCCTTCCGTGCGTTTTGGTGTGCTTTGCGTAGGTTATCCATAGAATAAATTTGTTCGTATAGATTCCCATATCGCTTCATTGTTGAATGTTCCTTTTGTATGCACATCAGCCGAATCTTCAACCTTTGAAAATTAACTTTCAAAGTCTACCAACACGACCAAATTTTATTTTTAACTTCCCCCTTTCGGGGGCTGTCTGTTTTGCCATGTGGCACGGTCTTTCAGGAATACAGATTTATATTGAAACAGGCGGGGAAAATCCCCGCCTGAATCGTGCATTTACTAACTGCCTGCTGATATTCCGATTACGATTAGAAGTAGCATTATTCAGATTCCAATAGAAAGTACCTGCATTAGCACTGTTATTCCATTTACTGCCTAATTTAGTAACCTTTTTCATGGTTTCTGTTTTAGTGCCGTCTGTTCAACCGGATTGTAAACAACAATACTCCCTGAACTACCGATTTTTATTCAATTTTTCAATGTTTGTTCAACGGTGTTAAGCGGCTTCCTTTTTGGAAGGTACATACACCAACCGCCCGCCGAGATCCCGAAAACGACCAGAAGCAGCAACATACAGAGACCAACAGAAAGCACCCGCACCAGCACCGTCAGCCCACCTACCGCCCAATGCAGCAACCCGCCAGCCGGGATTACTATTCCAAGAGTAGTCACCAACGGGAAGGGTGGAATTGCCCGTGTGTTCAGCCATAACGAACAACCAATCAAATTCTTCCGAATAGCCGAAAGCGGAAATATAGCCGTTGCCGTAATCGGGGTGAATTCCGGTGTTCTTATAGGGGCTTGCTTTGCTATCATCAACAAAGCCATGATCCGCAACATAAAGCGTTCCACAATCGCCCGCTGCGAAAGTTGCCGGGTTTTCCTCGTTCATGCCGTCAATCCAAGCCCAAATGTTACCCCAAATGTTTTCTTCACCACGATAGGAAACAATGTTGTAACCGTTGATATTGGTAACAGAACCGGAAGCGTTACCCAAATTCACGGTTGCCCCGGTGATCTCTGTCATGGAAGTGCTGCCATCATCTGTTTTGTTGACAACGCCGTTGCCAATCGCTTTCTGCATATCGAAAGAAGCGTATTCAATCAGCATCAAAAGCTGCGAAGCGGCGATTGTTGCGGCATATGCCTGTTCCCAACCTTTACCCCTCTTTTGTGCCAGCTTTCGGGTGTTCGCCCTTGTCAGATTTTGCGTTAAACCGGAAGCGGGCTTTGCGTTTGCAATACTGCAAAGCACATCAGCGGCGAAATCTGCCACCTGTGCATCGTCCAAAATATAGGCGTTTGCGGAAGTGTCGAACAGCGAACCTTCAAAGGCTGCAAGGTAAATATACGGGTTCACATTGCCATTTTCCACAAAGGCGGGGTGAACCTTGAAGCCGGGTTTCAGGGTGTCCGAAACATAATAGCGGGCTTTCCTGATCTTCATGCCCTTTGCACCCTTTTCAAGCACCATAGGAACAACCTTGTAATAGAATTTAGGCTGTTCAACCATAACCTGAACCTTTGTTCCGGCTGCGTTCTTTCCGGTTGTGGTATAGCCTGAATCCCCATAATAGGCGGTTACTGTACCATCATCCGCAACATTGCAGCGTTTACGCCCGCCAAAGGCATTGATTGAATCAAACCCTGCCCCCGGTGTACGGTTTACCGCCCCGGAAAGGCGGGTAAATCTCTTGTTTACAAAGTCCACTTCCACGCCGTAAATATCATCAGCGGAATAGCCGATAAAGGCTTCAAGGTCTGCTATCTGCTTCTGCAACTCCTGAATATCCCCGATTGTAGCAACCGCCGCCTGATCCACTTCAAGGGAAACATTTTCAGCGTTTCCAACCGTAGTTACAAGCTGCACATACGCACCCGAAACGGTAATACCGTTATAGGCGGGCATATAGCAATTCCCGGAAGTTTCCCTTGTTACGGCATAGAGGATTTCACCCGCATCAGGATCAACCGCATACAAGCCCAAAGCCTTCATGTAATACCCGGCTTTCAGTTCGGTATTCGTGAAGGCTGCTTCAACCTTGATTGCAACCTCATTTGTGCGGGTAACTTTGGAAATCAGGCTTGTTTGCTTCACATTGGAAAGGGAAGTAAGCCCTTCAAGCTGTGCATCCGTGTATGCGGTGCTGGAAGCTGAAATTTTGGTGAACTCAATGTTGCCGCTTCCCGCAATCATTTTTGCAAGTAACGCTTGCCCTTTGTTGGTGATAACCAACTTTGAAAATTCTGCCATGTTTATTCAATCCTTTCTTATTGTTTTATTTCAATGAATTCAGAAACAACCACGCCTGAACCAACTGAATTTTCACCGTTTATGTTGAACTGTTCATTGAAATCATTGGTAATAATCACGGTTGCGGTATTTACCGCCCCGCCGCCGTGCGTTGCCAAACCGTCAACAGCAATGTTTTCCCTGCTGTCATTGGTAATAAAATAATGGGCGGTGTGTACTGTTCCACCCCCGAAAGCTGCCCCGCCGCGGATAACCCGGTGAATCTGTTCATCATTGGTGATGAAGAAGGTTTCCACCGAACAAACGCCCCCGGCAATAAGGGCAAAGCCCTTTGCATCACAAGGAATTTCATTCAGGGAAATAACAATCATGTTGCACGGCATCATGCTTTCAATGATATGTCCCAATTCTTCAACTTGCCCGAACAGTTCAAGGTTTGTCAGAATTCTAACCGTGTACTTTTCATATTCCTTTGTAACCGTGAAATCAGAATCGCCGCATAGGGCAACCAGCTTTGCAAGGAAGGCTTTCAGGGTGTAAGGGATAGTATTAAACCACCGGGCTTGAACTCTTGCACGGCGGCTTTCAAGGGTATCTTCTGTTGAAGGTAAAATGTTCAAGATTTTTTCAAACCTTGAAATACCGTATTCATCAGCCGATTCAATGAATTCATTTTGAAGAACCCTGTCAGCGGCTTTCCATACAAGCACAAATTCAGGGTTTTCCGCTTCCAAAGTTACGGAAATTTCTTTGAAGTCAGCCATGAACGGGGGTAAGTAGGAAACAAGGTCAACCGTTTTCGTCATGCACTCGCCCCCTTGAACACGGGAACTTCATATTTCCCCAAAGTCAGGTTATCGGAAGCCCCGTTTATTTTGGTGCTGTCAATATCCACAATCCCCTTGATACTCAAAAGGCGGGTTTCAATTTGACTGATACGAACCACCAAATAAGGCGAATCAGCCCACGATTTACGAAGTTCAAGCAGATAGTTTGAAATAGCTTCATTGATTGAACTTTGAAGGTTCGACCACCCATAGCCAACATCAAAGGTGATATTGGTTTTCACGGTCACTTCACGATTTTTCGCACTCTGCACTTTCACAATATGCCCGATAGGTGCAACCCCGTACCCTTCCCCGGCGTATTCGTCAGGATCAATTACTTGCTGCACCGTCTTAATCAGGGTATCGGAAGCAACCCCAAAATCAGAATTCAGGATTGTTAAAAGCACCGTTCCCCCGGTTGTCAGCTTCCGGTTCAGGGCTGCATCATACACGGTTTCAAGCCATGCGGCAACTTCCCCGGTCAATGTGGGTTTAATCGTGTTGAACCACGCTTGAACCGCTGCGGAAGGTATCATTTCAGCGGGGCGAAGATCGTTATTCCAAACCCTTGTTACTTTGGTACTTCCCACGCCCGGAATAGCGTTTGTTTTTTCAAGGTAATCTTGAACATTCCCGCCGAAAGCCTTTTCTTTGAAGCTGTCAAAATAGCGGGTTCGTAAATCTTCCGTATCTTCTTCATCCTCGCCGGGGATAAGAACATCCGTAAGTTCAGCGGTTTCAAGCCCTTGTATATACTCAATCGGGATCATAGTTCCCAACTGCTGATTTCCCACAATTCCGGGGGTTTCACATTGCACCTGATATTGTCCATCAGCAATTTTTTCAGTTACAACGAAATTGATTGAACCGATATTGAACCGCTGTCCGGCAACATCAATGTTTGTGGGTGTGAATTCGCCCTTCAAAACAGCGTGGGTTGCTTCATAAGGGGTAATTCCTCTTTCCTTGCACCGCTTGATAAGATATTCCCTTGAAGCACTATCCCCGTATGCTTCCGCAATCAGGGTGTTCAACTCCACATAAAGCAATTCCAATTCAAGGGCTGTGGGGGAATGGGTGTCAAAGATAACCGAACCTTCCCGCTTGTCGAACTTGTCAGATACCCGGTCAAGCATCCGTTCAAGGATTTCACGATAAGTTACATCATACATTTAGAAATTCACCACCTTTTCAGCAACCACATCACCGAAAACGGTATGTGCGGTAAAAGTTACAAGGATTTCACCCTTTTTTGAAATGTTAAATTCAAAATTATCCACGCTTTGAATTCTATCATCCCATGTTAGGGCTTCCGTGATCCTGCGTTCCAATTCAGGGCAAACATAAGAAACGGGTTCACCGTACAAATCAAGCAATTCAATCCCGTAATTCCACGAATACATAACATATTGGTATCGTTCCGTGTTCAGGATTTTATATATTGCCTGTTTCATTGCTTCCTGTCCGTCTGTATAGCCCCGGATCAGATTGCTTTCAAGATTCATTTTGTAGGTATGGGTTGGTTGTTCTGTGATCTCGAAATCCTGTTCAAGAAAGGCTGTGGTTGAAGGTATCATCCGATTCTATCCACCACAATATATTTTTGCCCGCCCTGCTGCCGGATAAGAATCACTTCATCACCGACAACCAACCCATTATGTACGGTGATTTTCTTCCTACCCTTGATAGGGTGTTTGTGGGTTTCATAGCTTGCGTACCCGCTGCCGCCGCCTTTATTTTCTGTGTTCCAATCAACGGTTACTTCCGTTACAAAATCGGTAACATTCCGGGTAAGAATAAGCTGCCCTTCACCCAAAGGCAATTTCTGTTCCACAAGGATTTTCAAGGGGGAAGCACTTGTTACCTTTCCGAAACAGACTTCAACGGGCTTTGAAGCCTTTACCGCATCCAACGCCGCCCGTTTGATTGTTTTCACAAATTCAACTGCATCAGGCAATAAATTCACCCCCTCGAAGTGTTAAATCCATAAAATGTGAATCCAGCTTAAAGGTGTGTTTTACCTTTTCGACCAACATAAAATTCTTTACATTGGTATCACCCAAAGCAAGATTTATCACAACCATGCTTCCGGCTCTAACTCTTGTATCACCGATTGCATTTGTAATTTTCAGATTTCTTGTTTTGCTGTTGTATAGCTTCAACAGGGCATCAGCCTTTGCTTGCCCGTTTTCGCCCTTTTGCAGCGTGTCAAAATACTGCAAAACGCCCCATTGGTTCATGTGGCTGCTGTCCTGTGCAATATACACTTCCCGCTTTCCTGTTTCCTCATTATCATAGGTCAGCTTCACCTTGTTGTAGGTGTCGCTGTCAATGCTGGAAGTGTATTCAAAATTTTCCCCGGTTTCTTCATCAATCATCAGGTAAGCCCCCGGTTCACCCACATACATTGAAGAAATGTTTTTCAAGGTCAGCTTGCCGAAATCGTCAAACAACACGAACATTTCTTTGCTGTTCTGCAAGGTCAAATCAAGGGCATTTTCTATCATGTCAAATAGGGAAGTGTTATCTTCCACCCGTGAAGCAATCACAAACCCGGTATCTTCCAAAGTTCCCGTATTCAAAGAAAAATCCGCTGCCAGCATTTGAATGAACTGTGAAGCGGTTTTGTTCTCATAAACATAGGTATCTTTGTTGTTCAGGTATCTTAATTGATCGTAGGCGGTCACTTCTATAATCTGATCCTTATCCCGCTTTTTACTGAATACAAATCCAAAGAAAACGGGCTTGCCGTCAACTTTCAGGCGAACCGCCGTCCCTTCCTGAAAATTGATAACGGCATCTTTTACAAGTTTGAAGGTCAGCTTGCCGGGGGTGCTTCTTCTTTCTGTACTCCATTCAATACCTTCTTCCACAATCGGAATATAGGCTTTTTCACCGGAAGGATCAGAAATCAAAAGTTCAACATTCATTCTTCACACCCCCTTAATCGAATGTTCCATCATCTACCCACCCATATACATTTGAACCGGAATCGGTGTGTATCAAGTGCCACGGGTGGGCTTTTCCTGAACCGTTTGCAATCGTGATTTTCGCTTTTCCTGCCCTTGCAGAATAGCCCTTTGCCCCCGGATAGGAACTATAATAGTGTGTGCCACCATGAAAATTCACTATATCACCCACTTTGTAGCTTTTTTGTGCCGGGGGATCGGCGGGTCTTTGCTTTTCAACCTTTGCTTTAGGTTTGGAAGCGGCAATCTTGATATTTACGGTTTTTGTTCCATAATCCCGGTATTGCTTCAATTTGATTTTTACCGTCAAATCAAAGCCATCTTTCGCCTGTTCGATGATCTTGTAATCTTCCATTGATACCTTCATATTGGTTGAAAACAATACCTTCCCATTCGGCATAGTCCGGGAAACGATAAATTGAAAGGGCTTCTTATCCGCTTTCAAACTTTCAAAGTAATCAAGGAAATAAGAAGCCCCCTTGAACCCTGATTTATAGGTTGCAAACGGATATTTCACTTGTGGGATTCTGCACTCAAATTCAATATCCGTAAGTTCAGGGGTTTTCAAAATATTGATTTCCCCTTCATTTATCAGGGTAAGCGTATCATTCGCATTGTTGATTTTTACTTGCAGCTTTTCCGGGGCGATTGGTAACAAGCATTTTTTCAGGTAAAAATCATATCCGTTTTTGCTCATTACTCATGCACCCCTTCCGCTATTCTGTCAACCGCTTCATTTGCCGCATCTGTTAGCCCTGAAACAATACCATCCAAATCCATTTTACCGGAAACGGTGTTGTGGTTCGTCTGTTCAATGGTAATTTCAGCGGTTGTAAATCTGTTCACCGCTTCCTGCTCTGCAATATCACGAAGATATTTCAAATCTTCTTCTGTAATATCCATGCTGTCAGCGATTTTTCCGGTGTTTCCGGCAATATCATCAACACCGCTTCCAATCCCGCCAATGCCTGAACCGTAGTTTCCCAAATTTGCGTAATCATCCGCACCGGGTACATTGGTATTAAACAAACTGGAAGGATCGAAATTCGCAATGCTTTCATCAATGCCTTCACCGAAGGAATATCCGGCATCCCAAGCCGCCCCGTATTCAAACCGACCAAGTTTCATATCGTCAGCGTTCATTTTCGCCATGACTTCTTCACCCTTGCCGAAGGTATCATCTACCCAACCGCCAAGAGAATCACGCCAACCCTGAACACTTCCCGCAAGGTTTGAACCGAAGATTGCATCAATAGCCGAAGCCAACGCTTGAAGAATTCCAAGCACGGTATCAGCCAAATCAAAGAATAATCGGCAAACTGCCCCGATAGGATCGGTGAACACATTGCCGATAAAGTTTGCCACGGTTGCCACAAGGTTGTAAATCAGCACGAACACATCAACAACCAAATTCCACAAGGCAACAAAAATATTGCCTATGAACGCAAGGGCAACCATGAACGCCCCGCAAATAATACCCGTTGCGGAAACGGAAGTTCCGGCGAATTTATTCACCGCTGCCACCGCCGCATAGAACAGGGCAATCAGGGCGATTATAAGAATGATTATCCACACGATAGGGCAAGCGTACATTGCAGCGTTCAGCCCGTATTGTGCGGTTGTTTCAGCCCATGTTGCACCCGTTACAAGCATTGTAGCCGCTGCCATTATGCCCTTTGCTACCGCAACGATCCCGTGAACCGCCGCCATAGCCATTTCAGCCCCTTTTGTCAGCAACAACCACCCATAATAAACCGCAAGGGCGGCTGCTACACCGTAAATGATAGGGGATAGCCACGACCAATTATCAGCCACCGCACCCGCAACACCTACAAGCAAATCAAAGATTTCAAGGGCAATGCCCGCCACCATTGAAAGCCCTTCAATAGCGTTGTTCACGAACTCTTGAAATGCTTCACTGTTGGCAATTTCATTCATTCGTTGAAGAACAGGCTGAAACGCCATCAAAGCGGTATTCTGAAAAGAAGTCCAAATCTGCGAAAAGGTTTTCGGCATACTTTCAAATTTTGCGTTGGTATCATCAGCCGCCGCAAACATAGCCGCCTTTACAATATCGGCGGTAATTTGCCCTTCCGCTGCCATATCCTTTAATTGCCCTTTGGGAACTTCCATGTAATCAGCAATCGCTTGAATGATATTCGGGGCTTGTTCCAAAATACTGTTGTATTCTTCACCACGAAGAACACCCGAACCCATAGCCTGTGTAAGCTGCAACATAGCGGCATCAATGCCCGCTGCTTCTGTTCCGGCAATAGTGAACTGCTTGTTTACTTGTTCCATGAAGGCAATGATTTCTTCCGAACTCCCAAACGCATCACCCGCCATAAGTCCAAGTTTGGAAACGGCATCAGCGGTTGCCTGATAGCTGCCCCTTGCCCGTTCCGCTGAAAGATAAATCATGTTTTGCAAATCCTGTGTGGTTTGCAATCCGTCATTCATCAGATTCAAGCGGGCGGTTGTAGAAGTAAGCTGATCCGATAGATTCAACGCTGTTGAAAGGGTTTGAATTGTGGCATAAGCCGCAACCGCCCCCTTGATTGTCTGCATGAGGGAATCGGCTTCATTCGTGCCTTCTTCAATTTCACGATTGAACCGCCCTTGTTCGTCAACATTATCCCGGATATATCTTTCAGTATTACCTACCGTTTGAGATAACCGCAAATAGGCTTGATTGGCTGCTTCAACATCCATGTTTTCAACAGCACGGTTCAACGCTTCCTGTTCCTGAACTGCCTGATCCAACTGCCCCCGTAACTGTTCCAATTCTGCATTTGCGGTATCAGAACCCATATTCAGGGGGTTGCTTTCGATTGTCTGAATACGCTGCTGAATTGCTTGCAAGCGGTTTTGCATATTGTTCATATCGGCAATAGCATTATCCGGGAACAAATCTGTTTGTGCCGCCTGTGCTGCAATCCTGCTTTGCGTTTGGTTCAAGGTGTTCAACATATTGTTTGCACTTTGAACTTCCTGTTCAAAGCGTTCAACGCCCGTTGAAGTAAATACTTCCATGTTGTCAGATCGCCAGTGAACCGGAACTTGCACGGGTTCAGGCTGTTCCGGTTCAACAGGCAAATCAACAGGGGCGGGTTGATCCACTAACGGATCAGGAATATCCGGCTGCACCGGAAGCACAACCGGGGCTGAATTTGTCGGGGCGGTAGGTGTTTCGGAAGCGGGGGTTTCAAGTCCCTGCATAGCTGCATCCAACTGTTGAACCGCAAGCGTAGCCTGATTGATTGAATCCCTTGCCGCTTCAATGGAAGCCGTATCAACAGGGCTATTCATGGTTTGGTGCAAATCTTCCATAGCGGAAAGCCCCAAATTTACGGAATTGATTACCTGATACAAAACCCCCGTGAAGTTGTCTTGTAATTCAATCGCTGTTCTGATTGTAGCCATGCGGATCACCTACCTTTCTTTTTGGATTTACTTTCAATCCGTTTTTTCTCTTTCTTGTCAGCTTCAATTTTCACCTTGATTGCCGCAACGGTGAAAGCCTTTTCCTGTTCATCCATAGCAAGGAAAACAGAAGGCAATATATGAAGTTTAAGAAGGGCATAGTAAGCGAAATTTGCTTCCCAATCCCCTTCTTCAATTAGTTTTTTGCTTCATTCACCTTATCCTCAAAGGAAACATTGAAGCCCTGAAATTTCTGAACGAAAGCCGCCAAATCGTTGTATTCGCCGGGATCGTCCACCATTGCCATCAGCAAATCTTCCGGGGTTTTCACTCCGTAGCTGTCCTGCAATTCAGAATCGAACAGATCAGGCATAACCACGGAAGCCGCAATCATACGCTGAATGTAAAGGCTGCTTTTCAGTTTCGGACGGTACATATTCGGCTTGCCCGTAACGGGAATATCAATCGTGCAGCTTTCCCGGATTTCCTCATTTTCCTTTGAAGTAATGTGCTTGAACTCCCAATCAAGGGGGTTGCCCTTTTCATCACAAAGGGATTTTGTTGCCGGGTAAAAACCGTTCTCTTTTACGGCTTTGTTAGCCTTCATAAATTTAGCGAATTTAGACATTTTACATCTTCCTTTCATTGTTTATCATTGAATAGGCAAAACCCCTTATATGGGCTTATATAAGCCGCACACAAGGGGTTTTAGCCCGTCCGTTGGTTGTTAGTTGGTAAGAAATCCTTCAAGGTCTTTGAAGGCTTCCGGCATCTTGAAATCTTCAAAGGTGAAATCCATATCTTCATCAAGATATTCACCGTCTGCATCGAACTTTGCCAGCACACCGCCGTCAATGTTGCAATCCATCAGGATCATAGTCTGCCGCCCTGCCCCGGAAGTGGGATCTTCATTTGAAATCTGAATTTCAAAATAAATATCTTCCCCGGTTTCCTTGTACTGCAACATCATCTGCCGGAAGATAGAAGTGTTGTAATGGAAGGTTGCCGAACCCGTACCTTTCCAGCCGGAAGCCTTGTTTCCTTTGCCCGTCTTGCCAAGAATGGGAACTTCCGTTTTGTTCTTCTCGAACTTTGCTTCAAGGTTGATAGCCTGCATGAAGTTATAGCGGCGTGTGCCGATAGTAACGAAACATTCAGCCAAAGCCGCAAATACGGTATCTTTGGCTTTCATAACCACATTGCCATTCATTTTCTTTCACCCCTTTCTTATGCCACGGTAACGGTCATATATAGCTTGCTCATAGCATTTACAACCGTTACAAGGTCAGTAACCACAACGGATTTCTTTGTGTTGCCCTGTTCAACAGTTACATCAGAATCCGAAAAGTTTTCAATGGCTCTGATTTCCTGCAACTGTTCATGGTGCTTCACAATATCCGACCAAAGGGAAATTCTGCCCGCTGCATCGTTGGGAACAACGCCCAAATACTTTGTGTTGAACAGTACCGCAATATCATTTGCGATCTGATCCATCACACGCACGGTCTGATTATCCTTGAAAATATCGCCCTGTGTGTCGGAAGTAGTAACCATTGTGTTAATATCTTCCAACACACGAATATCAGTTCCGACCTTATGCAGCGTGAATTCTCCGGCTTTGATTGCCTTCTTCAACTCATTCTGCGTGTAATCGGCAAAAATGGTGAATTCGCCGTTGTAAATCTTGTTCTGATTGCTCTTGTTTACCTCGCAACCAGCGGAAACACCCGTTACCCAATACACAAGGCTTGCTTCACTCCAACCATCATCAAGCACCCTGTTCTTCACGCTGATAGTGCCGTAATAGTCAGCCGCCTTGTTGTAAAGTACAAGCTGGAATTTGATACCCATTTCATCACGCAAACGCTTGACGAAGGAAGCAAAAAGCCCCTTTGTGGTATCGTCCGTAACCACAACGCCCATAGTGTTGTAGGTGTAGGATTCAATCTTATCAAGATAGGTCTGATAAGCTGTTCCGTCAACCGTGCCATTCGTGCCGCCCGTCAGCGGGGTTGCCGCCGTGATTGCCAGCGTTGCGGAAGTCTTGAACTTCACAAAGCTGTTATCAGCCAGATCAGCCGCCTTTGCAACGGTCTGTTCATCCACAACCGCCGTATCAAGTACGGTTTTCACATCAAACAGGGTATCATCATCGGCATTTGCCTGAATTGTGATTTTCAGATCATTGCCACGCACCCCACAATAGAGGGCTTCCGCATAGGTGTTTGCCGCCTTTGTTCCCCCGGAAGTCAGTTTATACGCATAAAGGGTTTTCGTGTTCAGGAACAAATCACGAAGCCCCTTCAACTTGTCGTGGGTGTAATCATACCCGAAAATTTTCAGGCTGTTCTTTTGGAAATCGCTGTTGGTTACTTCAAACACTTCACCATCAATGCCCCAATCCAATTCAAGGGGCATTGTTGCAATACCTCTTTCGGAAAGCGTAGCACTTGCGGAAGCTGCCGAAATGAAGTTGATATATGCACCCGGCAATTCTTTATTCTGTGTAACAAAAGTTCCACCGCCTAAAGCCATGTTATTTCACCTGTCCTTTCATATATTTTTCAATCATCTGTTCCACGGCTTCAACCGTGTATTGCTTATCAGGGGAAAGAAGGGCATTTACAATATCCTTCCTTTCCTGAAAGCGTTCAGCCGCAAGCAACTGTTCCTTTGAAAATAACTTTTCAATTTTTTCAGGTTCGGTTGCAGCGGGGTTATTGGTTTTCTTTACCGCCATTCACATCACCTTATCCTTTCACGGTAACATCTTGTGACAAATCTTCCATAGGGATAGAATCAGCGACCTTGTAAACGAACAGATCATAATTCACAAAGAAGTTCAAAACCCCATCCACTACTTCATATTTCATTTTTGTACCACGCACCAAATCCCCGGTAACGGTGATATATTCAAGGCATGAAAAAAGCCTTTCGGCAACTGCATTACATTCTTCTTTCGCCCGGTCTTTATCGGCGGGGAAGTATTGTATGCAGAATTGGTTTTCCCTGAAATACCGCTTTCCAAGAAATACCCGGTTTGTGGGGTTAATGCAGAACACAAAAAAACAAGGTTCGTTCAAACCCTGTTCAACCGATTCTGTATATGTGGTGTATTCATCACCGAATTCAGCATTTAAGGAAATGCTGATTGATTCAATTATGGAATTTATCATTTCAAGCACTCCCCTATAAACTTTTTGATTTTGCTTTCAAGCACTTTCGGGGCTATATTCTGTATTTCCTGTTCCGAAATCGTAAGCATGAACCGCCCTTGAACCCACCCTTTATGATTGGCTGTCCGGTGTCCATACTCCACATAGGAAGCATATTCAACCGGGTTCACTATCTCAATAACAAGGGTGTTTCCGTAATGGTGGATTGTAAGGGAATCAGCGTATGCTTTCGCACTTGCTTTTTTCCCGCTTTCCGCTTCTTCATGGTTTTTGGAAGTCCAGCCCCGGCGAAGTGTACCGCCTTTTTTACCTGAACTTGCGGGGTATTGCCCCACGGGTGTACGCTTGATAACTTTTGCCAATAGGCGGGCGGCAAGTTCTTTCGCACAAGCATCAATGAAGGCTTCAACATTGCCTTGCTGAATTTTGTTCAACTGCTTTTGCAGCTTCTTCATTCCAGCCACCGAAAACCCGCCCATGTTCGCCATTAAGCCCACCCCTTGAACAGTTCAAGCATATATTCACTATGGGAAAAGTAAACGGCGGGTTCACCACTTGCGGAATATTCGGTTGTTGTGCCGTTCTGTTCCACAATGATTTTTGATCCGGGTTTGATTTTGATTTCCGGTGCTATGAATAGCTTTGTGCCTTGTGTCAACTTTGCCGCCGTGTCAGTCTGAACAGCGGCGTTCAGTTTTTCAAAGGATAGCTTGCAAGGCTGATTTTCGACAACGGGAACTTCTTCATTCTTCCGGGTGATTTTGGTTTTTTCATCCCTCACATCCCGGCGTTCAAGAATGGTGCAAACACCTGAATAGGTGCTTTCAATCGCTTTCCTTGCCGCTTTTTGTGCGGCGGTCAGTCCGTTCACCATCTGATTTTTCGATAACAGGAAAATTGATCCCTGCCATAAGTCAGAAGATAGTTCAAAAAAGAGTTCAACCGCTGTTCAGGCGTTGAACTTCCTTCCCCGGTTGCAAATACTGTGTTGGTGTCGCCCGTCTGTATCTGCTTTACCGCCATATCTAAATCAAGCCCTGCAATGCTATCCGGCGAAAAGGTTTTCTTTGCCGTTAAGAATTCACCTACCGCCATATCAACAGCGATATTCACCAAGCCATCAGGTATAGAAGGCGTGTTGCAATCGTTCTTTATGGTGTTTTCCACCTTCTGAATTGAAAAGGTAAGGGCGAATTCATCCCCTTCCTGCAACTCATACCCAAACGATTTTAACCGTTCCTTTACCATTTCCAGCATTGGGATCACCGCCTTCAATTAGCCTTTGGAAACAATCTTTGCAATGGCAATAGCCTTGTGTGGGATTGCCTTGCTGCCATCGTTGATAATGTTCCAGTTCGTACCCGTGGAAAGGTCAGTGTTGGAAGCGGAAGCTGTAATGCTTGCGGGCTTCTCAAAGCTGATACCATCCACACCGCAAATATAGCGGTCACGCACATAAAGCGTATCCTGCCCGCCGTTGGTTTTCGGGTCACGGCTCATTTCATACGGAACGGAATCCCCAATATCATCAAGGATAATCGCACCGCTGCCAAGAATATATGTGGTGTAGGCGGTATAAGCCGCAACATCACCGGAAGTCGCAACATCTTCCGTAGGCATATTGTCATCAATCAGAACCAAACGCCCGTTCCAAGTAGCGATTGCAAGATCACGCTGAATTCCTTCACCGTCCGTCTGTGTCAGATATTTCAGCAGCTTCATGTTTTCAAGGCGGGTTGCAATCTCGCTGTGCATGATTGCCAGCTTGAAAATGTTCTTGTTATCGCCGCAAGCCTTCTGAATTGCCTGATTCAGCGTTGCCGCACCGACAAGGGCATCATCCCCGGCTTTACCCGTAATGTCATAGGTATGCTTATCAATGAATTCCTTTGCGGCTTTGGCTGCAACATCCGTTCCGGTAGTTTTCATACCGAATACACCGGAAAGAATAGCAAGCAACATAGCCTGCTTCACTTCCATCTTGTAATCGGCTACCTGTGCCGCAACATTATCCATGAAGTCAACGCCCGCCGTAATGTTCTTGCTGAAGCTGCGCTCTGTCCATCCGTCCATGCGGGAAGCGGTAACAAAGCCCTGTTCATAGGTGGTGGTGTTGCTGGAAACAATATCCGTGCTGCCGTCATTGTTCTGCGAAGTACCGCCGCCAATTCGCCCAAAGTAGGGAATACGGGCATAAAGGCTTCCTGTCTGATTGGAAAGTGCCGCTCTTGCCTGTTCGTTAGTGCCTACCGCACCCGATTTTGCAAGCTCTGTTTTGGTGACATTGGGAATTCGCTTAACATACGCACCAAAGGCTTGCGGGTTAAAAGTCTTACTGTCAAATTTAGCCATTGTTCAATCACCTTTCTTTTTAATCAATTTTTGCATCCGGGTTTGCCGCCATATAAGCCGCAAGTTCCGAATAAGTCATTTTGGAAGTGTCAACTTCCGTTCCCGGCTTCACTTCACCGGAAGCCCCCGGTTGGAAGCCCTTGAAGGTCTGTTGCTTCTGCTGAACCGTATTGAACATATAGGAATCGGATTTCTGAACCGCTTTAATGGCATCGGAAAGCCCTTCAACTGTGCCATCTTCACCCAATTTCATTTTAGAAGTGTCGATCATAGCACGAACCGCCTTTATGTTCTTTGCCCCGGCTGCTGTCAGGGCGGCATCAATGGCATTATCCAGCTTTAACTGTGCCATTTCCGCATCGTGGGCTTTCTTCTGATCGGCGTTCTGCTGCTGCAAGGTTTCAATCTGCTTTTTCAGTTCGGCATTATCGCCGCTGGATTTCTTCAAATCTTCAAGCTGTTTATCTCTATCAGCAACAGACTGTTTCAAGGTCTTGTTTTCCTCGTTTACCTCGTTGAACCTTGCCTTTGTGACAAAGTTTCCATCAAGGGAATCCATAACCTTTTTTGCCTGATCCTCTGTCAAGCCCATTGCAATCAAATCTTCTTTCTTCATAGTGTGTACCTACCTTTCATTTTCCGTTTTTTACCGTGGGTTACGAACCACGAAATGAATTTTGCCGCTGTTCTTTACCGTCTGCACCGCACAAAAAGACGAAAACACTATTTAACCCATAGCTGGAAGATAGAATTGGATCACCGTTCCTTTCTAACTGCCATTACCGATTTTTACCACAAATTCACCCCTTTTCTGAAAAAATCGCCTTTATATAATCGTCATATAGCCACGCTTCAAAGGGCTTTGATATATTTACACCTTGAAAAATGGCATGAAAAAAGCACCCTTGAGAAGTTAATTTCAAAAGTGCTTATTTCCGCTTTTCCTTTTCGTAATAATCGCATTGTTCCGAACCGTCTATAACCGCAAGCGGTTTGAACTTTGGATAAGGGTACATCCGGCAACTGCTTTTTGTGTAATGGCTGGAATATACCGTTCCATCATCCCGAAAAATGCAATCCTTACACTGTTCACATTTTGGCTTTTGGGTGTTGTCCGAAAGAACTTCATCCGCATACCGTTCTTCAAATGTTTTCTTTTCAGCCATTCAGCCACCTTCTTTCTACCGTTGCGGTTTCTGCCCGATAACTTCAAGATCAATGTAAATTGTTCCGGGTGTCTTTTCTACCTTTGTAACACGGAAAGTTGTTCCCTGCTGCAAAATGATTTCTGATTCTTGCCCGAATGAACTTTGCGGCTTTAGCCCATCCCACGATTTACCCGAACCATTACCAAAAGCGGAAAACGGTTCAACATACATCATTTGAGTACCGGAAGGGGCATATATGTTCAGGATAATATCACCGCTGAACCCTTTACCCTTTGCCACACCACACGAACAAAAGCCGTATTCCGTGGGGGTAGTACCCAAAAGCAAGGCTTCCAATTCAGCTTGTGAAGCGTGTTGCAGCTTATCCATTGGAACATTGAAAAATTTATCCATGCCCTTGAACCTACAACCACGCTGCAACCAAAAATCTTCCTGATAAACCGATTTTTCGATTATATCAGTCATAGCGTTAATTTCTTTCCGCATTGCTCCGGGTTTCCAACCGGAATAACTAACCCCGATCTGATCCAAGTCCACATTGCCAACGCCTAAAAACTTTTCGCTGCCGTATTCAATGCCCCGCAACGGTTCATTGAATTTGTGGTAACTTTGGGTATAGTCATATATTGCATTTTTCTGAATAGGCGGGGAAGAACGCCACACTTCACCACACCTATCACGCAATAGGGCATCCGCTTCTTTCGTGCTTTTCGCCCACATAGCGGCATCTTTGCGGGCTTGCGAATAGGCATCGTCAACCGCTTCTATTATACCACTATTTTCAACTTTTTTCAAATCAGCTTGAACTTTTGAAATTTCTTGTTCAATCTTCTTCAACTGCTGCTGAATATCGTGGTAACTCTTGCCTTCTGTATCAAGTTCTTCAAGCTGCTTGTAAAGGTCTTGATACTTCTTCATCAAGTCAGGATCGGTTTCAGTAATGAACTTGCCTTCATAGTATTGCTTCTTTCCGGCAATGTTCAGGCTTTCCCAATCGGCGGTTGTCACATCCTTATTGTACCAAATCCCGGAATAGGTCTTTATCTCGAAATCGTCAAGCTGCTGCTGAACCGCTGCTTTTTGGGCTTCAAGTTCAAGCTGCTTCTTTGCAAGGGCTTTCTTCTGTTCGGCTTTCAGCTTTTCATTCAATTTTTCCTGCCACTCTGCTTTTTGGGCTTCAATGGCTTCCATCTGTGAATGAAGGTCTTTCAGCTTTGTTAAATCCTCGCCATCAGTAAGCCCTTCAAGCGATCCGAAATCCTTAATTGCTTCATCATACGACCAACCACCGGAAATAGCCATAAACTGCACATTCAAATCTTCAAGCTGAACATCTGCATCCGCAATTTTGGCTTGCAGCTTTTTCTTTGTCAGATATTCCTTCTTTGGCGGAAGGGCGGGTTCAGGCTCTTTGTGGTGTGAATAGTGAAGTGCTGAACCATCATCCACCACATCAAAGCCGGATTTATCGCCACCGTCAACAAAGGTTTGCTTCCAATCCTCATAGTGCATATCATCCGGGATATAATAGGTTTTGCCCGTTTCTTCATCCCGTGCCGCCCGTTCCCCAATATCCCCGAAATCTTCATCGAAATAGGGAACTGTGGTTGAACGGCAATATACATGAAAGGGCGGGGCGGTAACACCCGCTTGAAAATCCTTCATGGGGAAATGCTTTCCGTCAAGGCTTCTGCAAATATCGGAAGTGTGGGAATCCAGCGTTGCCACAATTTCATATTGTTCAACATCAAGATCATTGAAGCAATCCCTTTGTGCTGCTGAACTGAAATAGGCTTCTTCTGTCATAATCAGCCGCCCGGCGTTTTGCTTTGAAGTGTTCATCTTCTTTGCAAGTGAATCAATCGCCTTTTGTGGATCAGCCCCAAGCATGATATTTTGCGTAAGTTCGCCGTGAAGTTCTGAAATCAGCTTTTCCTTATTCGTCCAAATCCTTTCAGAAAAGTTTTTCCCATCTACCGCCCACGGTTTGGAAAGCACCTTTTCAATCTGCGATTGATCCAACCCTGCAATATCCCAACCGATATTGAACCCCTTTTGAAGTTCATAAGCGGTATGATAATAGCCGCTTTCAAAAATATCACCCATTGCCCCGGTTACTGTTCCCATCTGTTTTGAAAACATAACTTCAAGGCTTTGCTGTGTCTGAATTTTCAGGGCTTCCAGCTTTGAAATATGGTACTTTGCAGAAGCGTTTTCCAATTCCTTCATCCAGCCGCCCATTAAAGCGTTATCCTGCCCGTATTTGATATAGTCCTGAACATCCCATTGAAATTCTTTCAGGGCTGCACCTTTCAGGTATTGACGGGCTTGTGCAAGGGTAATTCCGTTGTTATCGGCAAACCGCTGATACCACCGGGCGATCTGCCCTTCAATCTGCTTTTGGGCTTCCTTGTACTGCCTTTCGATTTCAGCAAAGGCGGCTGCACCCTGCCCGTTTTGGGCTTGTTCAAGCTGTTCAAACCGTAGCTTCCAATATTCGCTATTCTTCAACCACTCCACCGCCTTTCACAAAGCGGGGAACAATCAGGCGGTAAAAGCTGCACACGGTTCTATTATTCATTGTCAGATTGAACTTTTTGAACCGCACCAACATCAGCCACGCAAAGGAAGCGAACAGCCGCCCTAAAATGGGGTTCTTATACTCCACTTCAAGGGTAACGGGTAAAATATCAATCTTTTTCACCTTCATCTTTTTCACCTTCCTTTTGTGGCGGCTGATTGCCGGGTTGCTGCCCGAAAGGGTTATACCCCTGTTGCCGTTCAAATTCAGCCTGTTCTTCCTCTTTCTGCTTCTTCAAGCGTTCAAGTTCCTGTTGTGGATCGTCAACCCACGGGTGCATACCAATGATAGTTTCATCCGAAAGAATACCAACGGAAGCAGAACAGTTTGCAATAGCTTCACTTTCGTTGATAAGAATATCCCGGTTGAAAATAACCGTTACTTCCTCACCTTCAAAATCGCCCTGCCCGCTGTTTGCAAGATAAGCATTGACAAACCAAAGGATTTCTTCAAAGGCGGCTTGCAATTCGGTTTCCATATCGTTAGCATCCAAATCAATATCAGAATACATTGATTGAATGTTCATCTGATTAGGGTTGCCGGAAAGCCTATCATCTTTGGCATCATAACCCATGCCATTTTCAATGATTGCCTTTTTGAAAATTTCCACAATCGCCTTGTAATTTTCGGCGTTTACATGGATTTCAAGGGTTTCAACCCCGCCTTTGGTTTCACCATCATAGCGAACCTTTACCGCACCGAAGGTTGCAAGGTTACGCCTGAATTCACCTAAATTCTGCCCGTCATAGTTTTTAAGAACAAGAATTGTGTTCCTTGCGTCCTCTTGCATATTGTTTTCAAAGTCCGAAAGCATAACATTGATACCGTCTTGAAGGGATTTCACCTTCTTCAAAAGCGGGGTTTCCTGTTCGTTATACTTTATCGGGATCAAGGGAACTTTCGCCCAATTAAAGCCTTGCACCTTTCCATCTTCACCAATGATTGTTACATGGGGAGAATCTGCTGCTTCCTGATTTACTACATCAGGTACAAGCGAACCACCATCCAAAATGAAGTTGTGTACCCCGTCAAGGTCATACACTTCAACTTTTTCAATCACAACCGGGTTTGTTCCCTCGTAACCAATCACCAAATAAAGCCGCACGGCAAAATCAAGAATGGTGTGTTCATTGTCCTGCCAAAAGGGAAGCACTTCATACCCCGGAAACATACGGAAGGAGAATTCCCCGCTTTCGTTGTAATAGGGGTATAACCACGCTATACCACTATTCAAGGCGGCTTTCCCGGTATTTTTCAGGGTTTTCATAAACCGCTTATTGAAAATATGCTTCAAAAGTTCAATGTACTGCTTGTTTTCGCCTTCAACGGCGAAAGGCTGCCCCAAAAGGTAGTTTGCCTTTTGGTTTACCAGCTTTGCATACTGATTATCAATAACACGGTTGTTCGGAAGATTATCAACTTCTTCCAGCTTGCCATCTTCCCCGATCATGGTTCTTTTGCGGGTGATAATATCGTGTTCATTGTCATAGTACAAATGCCCTTTGATCTGCATGATCCGCTGCGGGCTGTTCTTCCAGCGGGCAATTTCTTTTTCAAGGAATTCTTTATCGTGCATCCTTCCATGAACGCCCTGCAACGCCCAATTTGAAACACGCAACGCCATATTGCCTATAAAATCCAACACTTTATTTCACCCCCTTTTCAAAGCAAGCTGCCATTATTTTATTTGTGGTTGTGTAGATTTCATCCAAATGCGAACCCATAAAATCACACACGGGTTCTTCCGTCTTTTCGTTGGCTACAAGGTGAACCCCAAAGCTGAAAGAAAAAGCGTGAATCAGTTCGTGAATAACCGTCTGCCGGAATAGTTCTTTGGGAAGGGTGCAATCAAGAAAAATTTGCAAATCCTTGTAGTAGGTAACGCCTAAACATTCAGCACCTTTGACTTTCAGTTTTTCATTATCCCGCTGAACACTTTGAACTTCCCAAATCAGCCCGTTAGCCTTAAATTTCACCTTGTTCACCCCTTTCTTCATTGCATAATAAAATCAAAAGCCCGGAAACATACGGTTTCAGGGCTTGCTTGTTACTAATTTGATATTTTAATCAAAGCTGAACGCATCCGGCAACAGAAGTTTTGTTACCCCGTACCGCATGGAATCCATACCATGTGAAAATTCGTGATCCGGCTTGTCGGTCAGCTTACCATCTTTATCTTTACCCCAACAATAATTGTCGATTTCCTTTTTGAACTCTACACAATGGGGGTGAACTACAATCTGATAGTTCTGAATAAGCTGAATACCGTGATTCACACTATCCTTGCCCTTGCGGGAAGGCTCTGCTTTGATACCTTCATCTTGAAGTTCGGCTATGCTTTTAGGCTCTGCATTATCGCAAATAATCTTTTGCCCGCCATAACCCATTTTCTTTATCTGTTCGGCAATGATCTTGTTGGTAACGCCTGTTTGATACCATTCATCAAAAATGTATATCCGCATTGCAGCGTTATCCACCATTTCACAAACAAAGGCGTTTGGATCAGTGAAGCCGAAATCAAGATTGAACGCTGATTTTATACCGGGAATAGCCCGGATTTCATCAACATTGAAATCTTCACATACAACATTGGTGTAAATCAGCCCTTCCGCAATGCCCCATTCACCTTCACCTTCAATGCGGTATCGGCGGGGGTTGTTTTTCTGCATTTTCAGGAATATGTTGCGGTCAGATTCATCCAGCCATTCATTACATTGCCATGTGGTAGTTTTTACAAAGGTATCTTCATCAGGTGTATCAAAGAAGCGGGCTTTCAGCCAGCTTGTAGCACTCCATGGGTTGAAGGTCAGGGTTATTTGCTTGAAATACCCTTCCGGCACTTCACCACGGATTGACAAATCAAGTTTGTTGAAATCATCTTCATTGGTGATTTCATAGGCTTCTTCAATCCACACCCAACACAAAACACCCTTATCAACCGAAATTGAAGTGATCTTTAATCCATCATCCAACCCACGGAATAAAATCTTTTGTCCTGTATCGGTTCGGGTTATCTGCATAGGGGAAACGGTACATTCAAAGTACCCATCAAGCCCTAATCTGTGAATAGCCCATTTCAGATCACTATAAACCGAATCCCGCAAAGTGTTTGAATAACGGCGAACACATAAACCGTTGCTTTGCGGATATTTGAAAAGGCGAACAATCATATTCAAAGCGGTTGTTTTGCTTTTCTTTGAACCTCTTGAACCTTTACAAACACGGTATCTTGCTTTTGTGTGCCAAAAATCCTTGTAACTCTTGCCGATAATTGCCGGAAGGTTTATTCTGAACGCTTCACTATTCTTCAAGGTCTGCTTCCCCCTCAAAGATAATAGGAATATTCATATTTACATCCAGCTTATCATTCCACATTCCCAAATGCTTCCCTAATAGTTCAAGGGCTTTCAGCTTTGAAGAAAGTTTAACTTCCCGTTCAACGCCTATTTCACCGCTTTTGGTTGGAATGGTTTTTACTTTTACCGATTCAATCGCTGCAAGGTCAGCTTCATCAGCATCAGGAAGAATTTCACAATCAGTATTGACAACATCCGCAATATTGACAAAAGCAATTTTGGCAAGTTCCTGAACAACTCGATCCTGATTGATCCCGGTTCGGCGGCTTCTTTCGGCAAGGGCTTTTTCGATAGCTTCCGCAATGTAAGGTTTTGCAAGGTTTTCTGTTGCAGTCTGTCTTGCATTATCTACCTTATAACCCGCCCTGATAGCCGCTTGTGTTGCGTTCAGGTCAATCAGGTATTCTTCAACAAATCGCTTTTGTTTCGCTGTAAGTTTTGCCATCCGGCAACACCCCCTTTCAGTCAGGTTAATTTCAAACATCCTGATAAACATAAAAAGATTTTCCCGGTGGGTAGGAGTTCACCGACTATGCCCGAAATCGGCTATGAGTACCCCACCGGGAAAATAAAAAATCAACAAGGTTTCCCTTGCTGATTTTTCACTATACATTATAACACGCCCCTTATATAACATGATATATGAAACACATCATTTTTCCTCACTTTTTATAAGTTGTTCAAAGGCTTTCAGGGCGTAGCCGTGCATATTAAGAACATACTGATATGTAAAGTTCATTTCAACGGCGATAACCTCAAACTTCTTGAACTCAACATACCGCTTGAACAAAAGGGCGATATAATCAGGGTTCTTCAAGCCCTGAATCTGATTGATTATCCTGTGTTTTTCATCAACATACCGATCAATTTCAGCATTGATTTCTGCTTCAAGGTCAATGATCCTGCCTATCAGCTTCACAAACGGGGCATCCCCGGAAGGGCTTGTTTGTACCCTCTCTTTGGAATAGTCAACGCTGCCTGTGCTTTGCGACTTCAAACGCAAATCGTCTAATTCCTTGATTTTCTGATTTATCACGGTATCTAACCGCTGTAACTGCTGCAAATATTCTTTTGCCTTCATAGCAATCTTCCTTTCTTCATCTTGACTTATATCTTGACTTACGGGAAAACCCTTGTAAAATGGGGCTTTTCTCAATGTGCTATTCAAGATAAGTCAAGATACGGAAGATAAATTCTTTATATATTATTTTTGCGAAACGGTGTAATTTATTGTTTTAAGAATTTATCATCTTTTAAAAAATCAATATTAAGTTGACTTATCTTGACTTAAAGCCCGAAAACCCTTGATATATCAGGCTTTTTTACAAGTCAAGTTCCCACTACAACAACTTGACTTAATCTTGAATAGCAAGTTGACTTGCCGCATATTTTGAAAGTTAATTTTCAAAAATCAGCTCTGCACACAAGCCCTTTATCCAATCACGGCGGGGAATCTGCGAAATCCATTCATCAGGAACACCGCTTTCACCACCGCAACCGTAATATATCCCGGCAAGCCCGCCAGCAACCGCCGCAACGGTATCAGTATCTTCACCCAAATTCACGGCGGTAAGAACGCAATCCCGGTATGTGTTAGTATTCAGAAAACACCAAAGGGCGGCTTCCAGCGTGTCAACCACATAGCCTGAACTTCTTACAAAGGTTCGTTTCAACCATTCAAGATCAATCAGCTTGCAGAATTCAGAAAGCATTGAAACACTTTCAATTTGCCCTTTGAACTTTTCGATTCCGCTGAAAACAGCTTCTTCCTTCTTCATGCCGTTCATCAGGTTTTCAACAATCGCCGTATAAATGCGGCAAGCGAAATCTGAAATGAAATGTGCGTGTGTCAGGTGTGCAACGCTCAAAAGTTCAGCTTCTTTTTCCGGGTAGTTAGGTAACATTGCAACCGGAAGAATACGCATCAAAGCCCCGTTCCCGTTATCCATGCGGGTTTTACCACCGCACTTTGCAGCATCCTTTCCGTTGGCATAACGGGCGATTGCCCGCCTTGTTCCACCACCCACATCAAACACTTTCCCGTAAGGGGTGAACATTCCATCATTCAGCCAATGGAAAAAGTTCTGCATAATATCAGCCGGATCAACCTTTCCCAATTTCACCATACTGTCAAGGGTTGCAAGTGTCAGGCTGCTATCATCCGACCATGTACCGGGCGGCTGGTTGTGTGTTCCGTAACCCGTCATATCTGTAATGGTGAAGGTGTCACGCTTTCGGAATTCCACCGGAACGCCCAAAGCATCACCGACCACAAGCCCCATAATTCCATTATAAAATTTGTTCATTGTCCGCACCTTCCTTTCATTTTTTGTCGTTTTTTCAATCTTTCAAATCTTTTTCGTATTTCTTTTTGCTGCTCAATACTCATTTTCTCCCATGTTCCCGGAAAAAAATTTTGAACATCAATTTCAAGAATATACGCTTCTTTCATGCTCACACCCCCAAAATACGGGCTGCAATCATATCTGCGGTATGCGTGTAAAGCACATTCGGGAAATTGGTTACTGCCCGCCCGTAGCTGTTCCAATTCTCTTTATCGTCAAAAGCCCCCATGTGCCACCTGATACAAAGCATTTCTTCTTCCGTAAGCCGCATATACTGTTGCAGCATTATCACCGATTTATCACCATGCCCCGGAAGAAGGGTTGCATTGTTATATTCCCACGCTTCATTGTCGGTTCGGGTGTAATTATCCACCTTGCATAAATCGTGAAACATTCCCACAATCAGGGGGCTTCTTTCATCCTGCCACTTCAATTCAAGCCGCTTTGTAAGGGATAAAAGCGAATTGGTAACGGCAAGTGAATGATCGAATAACGCCCCGGAATATGCCCCGTGGTGGTGAATGGAAGCCGGGGCTGTGAAGAAGCCCTTTTCTTTCAGAATATCAACAAATTCCCAATGGAATTTATAAGGCATACACGGTTTCATTACTTTTTTGAATTGTTCAATTCTATCCTGTTCGGTAAAATTATTCATCATCTGAACTCCCTTCCTGTTTTTGTGTCTTTGATTTTTACCCGTTCAATCAGTTCAAAACCCGCTAAACGAATAATGAACTTCAATACTTTTATCAATTCAGAAGCCCGCCTTTCGGTTTCGCTTTCCTCTTTGATTATGTTCTTTGTTCCGGCGTAAGCCGTAGGATCAGCATACCCTTCACTGTTAAAATATGGATTGTTCATCTTTGCCCCTTTCAATTTATCCATCTGATAATAGGATCACCCTTGAACCCTTTTTCCCACACAAACCACGCATAGCAGATTGCATTGTTGGAAGGGTACTTTTCAAAATCCCCGTTCATTGCACAATTCAAGCGGGAAGAACTCACATATACAACCTTTGGCGGGTTATGTAAGAAGAATTCTTTTCGCTTCTTTCCTTCAAGGAATTGCAGCTTCAAGAACATTGCAACCTTTCTTCCCGGCTGCACACTATTCAACGCCTGTTCAACGAATTCCAAAGCGTATTTATAAGGTGGGTTTGTGATAATATCCCCTTCAAAATCATCAAGGGTTTCTTTCAGGAAATCCAGCGGTTCAGGATCACCAAAGCCCCGGTATATTAAATCTGTGCTAATAACCTCGAACCCGTGTTGTTCCAGCACCTTTGACAAATGCCCTTCACCACACGCACATTCCCATATAATCGGGGCAAAATGTTCTTCTGCAAGCAGAAGTTCCATTGCACGGGGTTCAGTAGCATAATAATCATGCTGTTGCCTGTCCTTATCGCTGTGATTGGAAGCACCCAATGTTGTATAAATGCTTCTTTGGTTGCCCGTCCAATCTTTAGCTTCTGTTCTCTCTCTCTCTCTCTCTGCTGTGTTCATTCAAAATATTCACCCCTTTCAACTATCTGCCCGAACAAATATCCGGTATTTTTTGTTTTGAATTGTCTTATTCACAACCTTCATGTTCAAAATGCGGTTCACTTGCTTTGAAAATTCAATGTTGCTCATAGGCTGTAAGCTGTTTGCAAGGCAATATTCCTGATACCGCTTGTAAACCTTGTTCGTTGGTTCATTTTCAATTTGAAAATCTTCATCTTCACATTCCTTGAAGAATCCCAAAATTGGGTTGTTGTTTTCCTCGTATTCATCCATTGCCTTTTGAACTTTTGCGGAAGCGGTAAATGCCCGGTTTGTCAGCACCCGCTTCAATCCGACAATACCTAAATTTATCAGATATTCCATAACTTCATCTGTTTTCAAAAGGTGCTTAATGTACGGGTTGAAATCGGGATCATCAGCGGAAAATCTTGCATCAAAAGGAATGATTGTCAATCGCCGCTGCACCGCCCCCGTTTTATCTTTAATACGGGGAATGTTGTTTGCCGAAAATAGCAGCTTTGAATAATTGTTGAACTCAAAGGGATTTTGCCCCTTGCGTTCTGCTGATACCCGTTCACCCGTTACCAACTTCTTAAAGATCGCCGGGTTTGCAATGAATTCATCCCCTATATCATCACCGATATTTGCCAGCTTGCCGAACATTTCAGCGGTTTTGAACCTATCACCAAGTTCTTTCAGATCAAGGGAAGCAATATTTTCTTCCCCTAACAGGGTTTGAACCATTGAAAGGAAGGTGCTTTTGCCGTTGGATTTATCCCCAGTCAGAATGAAGGCTTTGCCTAACTCATTTCTGCGATAGAAACAATACCCAATAGCTTCTTCCAGCAATGCCCGGATCGCCGGATCATCACAAGCAATCTTGTTCAGGGTTTTATCTGCCAATTCTGAATAGGCTTCCGGGTTGTAATCCCACCTGATTTTGTTTGTGATAATGTGTTCCGGGGTAAACGCCACAAAAGAATCATCCACAATGTTATATAACCCGTTGGCAAAGGCTATCATGTTAGCATCTTCCGCTTGTGTGTTTTCCCTGATAAGAATATCAAGGTAGGCAAGAACTTCCGTTCTTTTCGCTCTGTTCAACTGTGGGATATGCTTAATCATTTCAGCTTCAATTTCTCCAAGCCCGGAAACATAAATTCCGTTTTTGTAAATATGTAGCTGATTGTTGATCTTGATAATGTGGTGATTGTTCTTCAAAAAGGTTGCGAATTTGTCAAACAAGAATGTTGAACCCATGAAGAAAACAGGCTTTTTGAAAGCATCATCACGAAGGATTGTTTCAATTTCATCATCCGAAAGCGGAACTTTCAGCACAAATTTATTGATTATCCTGATTGTTTCCCTTGCTTCTTCCACGCTAAAATCATTGCTTTGCAGCGTAAGAATATAATTGAACAGGCTTTGATTTCTGCCATCCCCGGCATCCATGTTCAGGAATTCCATGTTTGATTTTACGGGGTGAAGCCAGCGGGGAAGGGGCTGTGCTTCCTCATTTTCAGTGGTATCATAAAGGATTTCCCTTTCTTTACCACCATATTTCAACACTTCATAGGAATTCCGTGTACCGATTTTAATATCAGCGGTCAAACCTATTGCCAGTTTGCAGCCTGTTTTGTTGGTTGGTACTCCGCTGTTCTTGAATAGGAAATGCTTGCCCCTGCTGGTACGGTAAACCCGGCAAGTCAAGGCGTATTCCTGCACTACCTTGAACAGTATTTCAGAAGTTTCAGAATCATCAATATCAACAAGAATTGTGTCCGCTGCCAATATTCCAGCGTATTCCGGTAATGACTGAACCTGTTCAAATGTTTTGAAATCTGTTCTGCCCTTGAATTTCTCTATGCACTTTTTATTTTTGGTTTCAACAAAACCTTTGAAGAACAATTCAACTCACCACCTTATATTGATTTCAAAAATTCAAGCTGTTTTTCAAACCAATTCTTGAACTTCAAATTACTGTTCGCATCCGAAAGGGCTTTTTTGTAGGAAGAAGTATATTCTTTCAAATCTGCCCTTGCCCGTTTTAATTCCTCTTTGGAAAGTGAAACACCGTTTGGGGGCTTCCGGCTTTGGATCATTCGTTGTGTGTCCGCTGCTTTCTGCTTGAAATCGAAATATTTTTTTCCGTTTTCTTTTTGCAACTCCACCAAATCAGCAATTCTATTTTGAAAATAAATTTTCAAAGTTTCCTTCAATTCATCTTCATGCTGCCAATCCAAAGCAATCACCTTCAACAGCTTTTTGAACCGCTGTTGTGAACATGGAAAGAAGAAATCCATGTAAATATTCATGTACCCGGTTTCCCATTTGATATATAAATTGTTATTCATTACATCACCCCAAAATCTGATAATCTTTTATTTGCAAGGTCTATATACCATTGCTTATCTAACTTTTCAGGAACTTCAACCCCGTTCACCGTTTCATTCCAAATGAAGCAATGTTCCGGGGAATTGGGGATTTTTGCGGGCTTCTTTGTTACTGCATGAACCTTTTGAACCCCGGCATCAGAAGTGTTCTTTGAAGCAAATACCCTAATGCACTTTTCCTTCACAACCCGGCTTCCGTGTAAGATGTGGGTGTATTTTCCGCTGATTTTGGAAACAAGCTGAAATTCCTTCAAGGCGTTGCACTCCAAAACGGTTCTTCTTACGGGTACACCATGCACCATGTATTCAACCAATGCCCGGTTGACAATCGGCAAATCATAATCAAGGGAAGATAATTCCTTCACATACGCCCCTTTTGATTTCCAATGCCCCCACGAATCAAGGATAATGTAATTGTTCACATCCTTTTGGTAGATTTCCCGGTATTCGTCAAATTCAAGGTTCAACCCGGTTCTAACTTCCCATTCATGGGCTATATCATCAATCAGGCTATACCATTGATCTTCATCCTGTCCTTCCGGCATCTTCACAAGCACGCCATCAGTATTTGATTGAATGATCTGTGCATAGGGTTCAAGGCGTTCAATCAAATCCAGCAAAAGCAACTGCCCGTAAACACAAACCCGGTTAGCCTGCAAGGGATCATAAAGGGCATTGTTCTTATCCTTCATCACTCCATAAGTGGAATTCAGCACCAATTTCAACGGGGCTTGCAGCGGGTTCTTTTCCGCTTTGTATTTCAACCTTTGGTTGTAGATTTCAACGAACTTTTTCGGATCGCTGATATTCCGGCTATGAAGGTTGTATTGCACCATCAAAGACGGATAAAGGGAAGCAACATCCATGTTCAGGAAATAACCCTTGCCGTGATACTTTGGAATCGCCCCGTGTACGCCGCCCCATCCGAATTGGTGAGGAACACCCGCAACCACAATATCAAGCTGATTTTTTTTCCCGTCTTTCTGATAACAGCGGTTTTCCGGGTTTTCATACCATTCAACCACCTTTGAATATTTTTCAATTCGCATTGAATACGGGAAATCAATTTCAAATTCATCATCATGTTCTTGCTTTGTGGCATCAAGGATAATTGCCGAAAGTTGCGGCTTTGTTTTGCTTATTAGTGACATATCAAGGGGCTTTCCTTGACAAGCCAATTTCACAAGCCCAATATGGGCTTCAAAATCCTTCTTCCGTTGAAGAAATACTTGCACCGTCTGTTCAACATCATGTTTGCAATATTTGACGGTTTCAGCAATTTCTTCTTCTGTCAATTTGCGGTCAATATCGAAGGGAACGGAAGTTTCTTTTATATCGTTTCCCATGAACCCCTCAAAAGACTTTAGCCCCCGGTCAATGTTCATCATCACATCATAATTGTTCAGGGGATATTGATTGAAAAGGCTGCTGAACTTCCAGCCGGGATTTCCCTTCACAATGATATAATCATTCACCTTTTTAGGATCGAACCCACAAAGGATAGCTTTCAAAATGTACTGATCGTAGTGTCGGCTATTAAAACCACACCAAATTTCCCTTATATTTGCCTTATATAAGGCTTCAAGTTCTTCCGGTGAATTGATTATCACATGGGTTTTCTTTGCGGTCATATCCATAACCACGACAAGCCAATCATAGGCGAAAACCTCAAAGTCATAAAATAGCACCTGATTCACTCCTTTCTGTGTTTTGAACGGGGTTGCAACCGTTCCCCCGCATTACCGGGGCATTGCTGCCCCGTTGCTCTGCGTTAATCTTCCAGAACATAAACTTCCTTGATCTCAAATTCGTTGTACCCCTTGCTGTTCTCTCTGTAATCAAGCTGGTACTCGAAGTTGTTATCAATGGCTTCCATAACATCCATAATCATGTTGCCGTACTGATTGTAGGTCTTGAACTGAATATCAATCGGATCAGCCATTTCCGCAACCAACGCCCGCATGAACTCATTGGCAATATGAATCTGAAAGCCCTGTGTTACAACCTGATTCATAAAGATCAAGCTGCCTTTGTACTCGCCTTCCAAAATCTTCATCCAGCAAGTAACCATCGGATCGCCCTTTTTGGATTTCACCAATTCCAGCTTTGTGATAGCCACTTCATAAGTATCATGCGGAACTTCACGCCGCCCGCCGTTTTCGGCTGCTTCCTCAACATCCTTTGCAAGCCCTTCCGTGTCGATTGCCTTATCGAAATCATCCCAAATGTTAGCCATGATTTTTCACCTTTTTAACCTTTCTGATTTTAATTTTTCTTTGCGGTCAAGATACCCTTAACCAAGTCAAAAGCCTGTTCTGCTGTGAACCCTACTTCCACATAGGCATCATAAAGCTGCTTTGCCGTGGAAGCGGATTTCTTTGCCATAGCTGCCGGATCAACCTTGAAGGGGTTTTCCGGGGTATGGCTCTTTGTCTGCTGTCCTTTCTGCTGAATTGCTGCGTTCACCATAGCAAGCAACACTTCATCAGGAATACCGAAGGGGTTGTTTGGCATAGTTTTTACCTACCTTTCTTTAATCTCTTGCTTTACGCTTACGGCGGGGCTTTTCCTCACCCTCTGCCGGGGCTTCCGGGGGATTCATTGCACCATCAGCCGGGGTTGCAGCTTCCGGGGCGGGCTGTTCAGTTTCCTTTTCGGGCTGCTGTTCTGCCGCCGTTTCAGGGGCTTCCTGCGGGCTTTCAGGTTCAGGGGTATCAGTTGTAGGCTGTTCCTCTTTCGGGCTGTCCTGCGGCTTATCTGCGGGTGTGGCGGGGGTTTCCGTTCTCTTTCTTCCGGTTCTTCCCGTCTTTGCCGGGGCTGCGGGTTCTGCCATCCCAGAAGCAGCGTTTTTATTCGCTTCATCGTAAACGGCAAACAGGGCTTTCACATCAAGGGGAATATCCTTTGCGTTCACTCTCAAACGCCCGCCGCCGAAAATCACTTCATTGCTCTTGAAGCTGAAAGTGCGGGTTTCACCGTCTGCCACAATGCGGGCAACCACATCCACCATTCCGGCAACCTTGTTTGCAACCTTTTCCTGCAAGTTCGGCTTGATCGCCGTGATTTTATCGCCACCCTTGCGGGTAATATCCTTGCTGGTGTCCTCATGGGAAATCAGGATAATATTTTCATAGTCAAGGTTCATCAGGCGTTTCAGCGTGTTCAGGAATTCGCCCCGCACCTTATCCCACGCACGGAAGGAATCATCCGATTCATGGGTAATGCCCATCTGCTGGTACATATAAAGGCGGCAATGTTCATACAAATCTTCCAAAAGGTCAACCACAATCGTTCTGAAAGTGTTTTCCTTCTTTTCCAGTTCGGAAATCGTGTCCTTGAACACATCCCAAGCAAGGGTTCTTTTCGTCTGTCTGCCCTCAACCCTCACTTCATCCTTAATGCGGATATACGGGGCATCAACGAACTTGATATTGCCGTCCGTATTCAGCATCAGCGGATCAGGGAAGTTGTTTGCAAAGGTGGTTTTGCCGCAAAACGGCACACCGTAAATCCAAAGCACACGCTTTTCAACTGCTTCAATGTTCCTTCTCTTGTTTTCGGGTAATTTAATCATGTAATCATTTCCTTTCTCACAATATTCTTGAAATTCGCAATACCTACAAAGGTAACTTTTTTCTTGCGGGAACTCTGTTTCCTCATTCACCGCTTTTATTCCAAACAGGAATTCAATCACCCTTTCAGGGTTGAACCCAATTTGAACAATTTTGACTTCCACCCCGGACAACGCTTCTTTCAGGCGTTCCCTGAATTCAAGTAGGGTTTCTGTCTTTTTCTGCCGGATCGTAACTTTGGGAATGAACACAAAGAACATATTCCGAATTTTCTTTCCGGGGTTGTTCCTCTCAAAGAAATACTTGTATTCGTGAAGCTGCCCCGATTGTTTATAGCCTGAAACATTGTTTGAATACTTGAAATCGTAAAGGTCAAACACATCAGGTATTTCTTGATTTTCCCCGTTCAAACGCTGTTCAGTTCGGGCGGGTACAAGGTAATCAATGAACCCGTGGAAATCATCATCCTTGATTTCAACTTCAAACTTTCCACCGGGCGGGATTGCCGCCCTCGCAAGCGGGATCACCGTTTCAAACTTGATTATCTCGTTTATGTGTTCATCCGTGATAATCGGGAAGCTGAAACAATATTCCCTGATTGCTTCTTCAAGGCTTTTTTCAATCCCGGTGTGAACCGTCTGCCCCAAAATCAAAGGGTTATCAGGTTCAGTTGCCGGAATCGTTGTCATTCCTTGAAGATAACGCATTTTGAACTTGCGTTTGCATTTTTCAAAGCAATCAACGCTGGAATGTGAATACCGCAATCTATCACCCCTTTCACTAAATTTTTGAATTCGTCAAACCCTTCCGGGTAGAGGAAAACCCCGATCCCGCCGCTTGTGTTTATCCGGTTGATATTCAGCTTTTGCAATTCAGAAGGTCTGCCATTGGAAGCCTTTACTTCTACCGCAAGCATCACCCCATTCACGCAACATATCAGGTCAGGAATACCGGATTTCTGAAAGCCGCCGCCCCAAATTTTGGTGTACCAACCGACCATTTCAACCTTCATTCTGTCAGAAGGGAAGCCCGCCGGATATATACCGACTGAATGAAAGTATTTCTTGATCTGCCCTTCAAATAGTTTTTCTTCTGCCATTTCATCACCTACCCTAAAAGTAATTTGATAAGTGAATGAATTCCCCGCAATCGGTCATAGCCAAGAATTTTCCCTGTTCCCGCCCAAAATTGGAACAGCTTATCATCAGATTTTCGCCTACAATGAAAATGCCCGCTTTGTTCATTTTTCAAGGTGAATTCAATGTTGTTCAATTCAAACTGCTTGATTGCATAAGCAATTCGATCAGAATTTTTTGCAACCCGTTCTTTGTGCTTTTCCTTTGCGTAAAGGTGATACCCACCATCAAAAGATTCTTCCGGGTTTGCTTCCCTTTCTGCTCTTGTCATAACATCACTCCTTCACCGTGATTTTGACGGAAGCGGAAACATTGCTTGTTTTGGAATACTTTGCAGCGACATCCGGCAAATCTTTCTTCAACTTTGTGCTGTCAACGGTGGTTCGGGTTGTAGCCGCAACATAGGTGAACTTTACATCCTCATTTTCAAAGGATTTCACCCCGTATTTCTCCATTGCTGCCATAAGCTGAACCCGCATTGCCTTTTCCTGTTCCTCGATCTGCTTCTTCTGCAAGGTCAAGGCTGCAATGCTCTTGATAATTCCCGCCGCTTCTGTCTGCATGGTTGCAAGGGCGGTTTCCTCGCTGAAAGCATCTTCACAATCCGGGGAAAGTTCGGTGCATACATCTTTGCAGCTTTCCCTTTCCTCACACTCCAAACAGCAACACACCTTGCCGCAAGCGGAACTTTCCATTGCCTGTTTACACTTAATCATTGTTTGAACTCCTTTCCAATTCAGCGTTCAATTCCCGCTGAATTTGCAAAACTGATTTTGAATAGTTACTTTCAAAAATGCCTTGTTCCCACAACCGGGAAGCCCCGGTTTCGCCCATGTTGTACGCCATCAGCACCTTTTCAGGGGTTTCATACTTTTCAAACAGCTTCCGCAATATGAACATTCCCGCTCGAACATTGCCGTATGGTTCGGTAAAATCGGTAATTCCAAGCTGTTCTTGCAGATACGGGTGATTGATTTCATTGATCTGCATCAGCCCGTAATCATTGGTTTTGCTGATAACATCCGGGTTGTATCCGCTTTCCCGCTGGATCAACGCCATCACAAAGGTAAAATCCATTCCATAGGCTTGTGATAAGTAAAAAATGAATTCCTGCAAATCTTCATCCATAGGCACATTCAGCGGTACAAATTTTCGTTCCCCGTTCACCCATTCACCGGGCATTTCACCTTCAAAGATTTTCCCGTCAGGCTGTCCGAAAATCAGAACTTCCTTTTGGGTGTCAGGTTCAGATTTTTCAGGATTGCCGTTTCTTGAACAGATTGCCCCAATACCGAACCCTACAAGGGAAAAGATAATTGCCACCACTACCCACGAAATCAGAACACGCTTACCAATCGAAGCCTTCTTGATATTTCTTGAATAGTTCATCTGTATAGTCCTTTCGTAATTCCAAAGTGTGAAGAATATCTTCTTCAACTGTTCCGGGGCAAATCATCAGGTAATAGAAACAAGGTTTTTCCTGTCCGATCCTGTGAATTCGCTTCTTGCTTTGTTCAAACAGTTCACTTCTATCTGTCAGTGAAAAGTAAATGATTTTGTTTGCCTTCTGCAAATTCAACCCCATAGCCCCCGCCTGATACTGAACGAAGGTGATTGAATCCCCGTGTTCCTCATAGGCGGTCAAATCTTTTGTTTCCCCATTCACTACCGAAAAGGGGCGTTCCAGTTCAGCAAGGGCGGCTTGCATGGTATTCAATTCTTCATTGAAGTTGTAAAACACAATCAACCGATCTTCTGTTGATTGCACCAAATCCTTAAAGGCTGCAACCCGTTCCCGGTTTAAGTAACTGCACATCATACGGGAATAAATTCGCTTTGAAAGGATCGTATCACCTATGAATTCACGCCCTTCAATGGTGATAACCGCATCCCGCATGAACTTCCGGTATTCTTTCGTTGGTTTAGAATGAATTGGAATCATCATTTGTTCGGGAAGATCAAAGACTTCTTCCGACTTCATAAAAATTGCACCATGTTCAGCAAGTTTCTTTTTCAGGCGGTCAACATTTTTGTAACCTACCACATGGGGAATTCTGAACCCGCTGTTGTGATCTTCAATCCATTCCGTTTCAACATACTGCTTGTAAAAAAGGTCTTTGCTGATATTCCATCCAAGCAACCGAAGCTGCGACCACAATTTTTCATACTTCCCGGCTGTTGGTGTGCCGGATAGCAAAATCACATTTTCGGGCTGCATTTTCAGGATAAATTTTGACCGTTTGGCGGCTTCATTTTGGATAATGGAACTTTCATCAAGCATCAGGGTAAACCCGGCTATATGGGCGAAATATGAACGCCTGAACACCAAATCATAGTTTATAACCCCTACACATTTACCGATTGTTCCCGTGAATTCTTCAAGCTGCCGCTTGTCGGTCAGGTCAAACACCGTAAGGGGGTAATACTCCCGAAAGTGCTTGATCCAATCGTCAATTTTTGTTTTTTGACAAACCAACACGATTCTTTCAGGAAAGGAATTTGCTTTTTCCGAACCTACAAAGGTTTTCCCTAATCCCATATCAAGGTAATAGGCAACCCGGTTGAAATCTTTGGTTTCGTCAAGTGCCTTGCTTTGGTGGGGGAATAGCTGCATATCAGCACCCCCTTAATCTGCATCAACATCAATCCCGGTGATCTGCTTGAAGATTTCCTTGTCAAAATTCGGAATTGCTGTGATAACCGCTTTTTGACGGTCAGAAAGCCCACGCCACCAAATAACCGCACATTCGGAATTATCCAAAATTTTCAGATACCCGCCTGTGGTTTCCGCTTCCGGGTGTTCTGCCTTTTCTTCATCCGTCATATCCGAAAGGTAAATGTATTCAAGCACATCCCCCGGAATCTGATTCAGCAAATAGCGGGCTTCACTGTTCAACCAATCCTGATAAGTCCATTCAGAAGGCTTGTTGAACAGATAAATTTTCGGGCTTACGGTGTTAAAACACCCGTTGGAAAAGCTGCACTTGTTCCAATCGCCGCTGTTGCAATCGCCGCTGTTGCAATCGCCGCTGTTGCAAAGTCCGGTGCAGCCCTTTCCCGTATTCACGATTTCAAGCAATTCAGCCCACGGAATTTCACGCACGATCTGAATTTTGTTGGTGCAAGATTTTGTTCCGTCTGTATCGACTTCACCTAATGCAAGCACTTCCGCAACCTTGTTTTCCGGGTTAAACTGATAGTAATTGAAGCAATCAGCCGCCTTTTCGCAAAAGTGGAAGCCCCGATCACAAACCATAGGTTTCACATCTTCTTCATAAGTACCGCCAACCGCATACTGAAACGGTTTTCCGTTTGGGTTACAAGTCCAATCAGGATTGAACACCTTGAACCCTTTAACAACTCCTGTTTCACTCATTTTTGTTTATCCTCGCTTTCTGCCATCAGGCAATTTCATTCAAGGGAACTTCAATTCCCGTGTATTCGGTGAACTTCACGGAAGAAATAAAGTAACTCCAATTTGTCAGCTTCACCGCATAACCCCACGGGAAAACGCCATCCCGTAAGCCCTGCATAACCCATTCTTTGGATTTCTTCATCAGCTTTGCCGCAAGGGTAACGGGCAAATTCACAACCCCGTCATGCTGAACCGTTGCAGCGGGTTCAAACATTTCAAAGTAGTTATCCTGAACCCCCAACGCACGGGCAATTTCCTGTTTGCGGTCTTTGGAAGGTTCGTTCTTCCCGGAAAGGTATTGACTGATAGAGGATTTACCGATCCCGGTAAGGTCTGAAAGTTTGGATTGTGTCAAATCCAGTTCTTTCATAAGGTTTTTCAATTTGTCTGCAAATGTCATAATCACTTCATCCTTTCTTTGTTTAGCCCTCAATCATGGGGCTTTTGTTGTACTGTTCCTGAATTCTGATCCGGTACTTGCCGCCGATTTCCTCACGGTGCAAAATCCTGAATTCGCTGCCCTTATCACGCAAGGTTTCAAGGTACTTTGCCGCTTCATTCTGCGTGTCGAACTCCAAAACCCGATCAATACACGCTGCAATAACTTTCTTCAACGCTGTTCACCTCTCTTTCTATCTTTCGTTTACGAAAGTTTTTCGGTAAAAAAATATTCCAAAATATCATCCGTTGTCAGTTCAAGGATTTCAATGCTTTTTGAAATCTCTGCCTGTCTGAACGGGATTTCACCACGCAATTTCTTTGAAATTGTAGCTTCTGAAAACCCCATTTTTTCACCGAAGGCTTTTCGTGTACCGCATTTTTCAATAATTCTTCCGGCTAACTTTGAATAATCGTATGCCATGATTTCACCCCTTTCTTTTCAATCCGTTTTCATACTCCATATTTTCAATGTGGCGGTTCATGGTGTGGAAGCTGCCGGATTGCATCATCACTTCAAAGAACTTTTCAAATGTATAATCTGCAAAGGGCTTTGTGCCATCTTCCGCAACATATTTACACCATTCAACAAACAGCTTGTGAATTCTTCCCATCTGTTCATTGTCCGGGTTGAATCTAACGCTGAATTCCCATCTTGCGGGTTTCAATTCGTACTGATTGACTTCCGCATCTGTCAGGGGTTCATCATAATCAATATGCCCCCATGCTGAAAAACCCGTTCCGTCAATATAAATCTTTTGGGGATAATTTGAAATTTCACATCCCGGCTTTTTAGGGAATGTTCCCGGTGCAACCGGGCGTTGTGTACTGAAATATCTGTATTTCATGTTCATCGTCCTTTCTATGTGGGTTGCCGTTTTTAAGCGGCAACCCTGCATCTTGTAAGTTCAGTTTGTTTCACTCCGTTATATACGGAATGATTTTTGACTGTTCCCAGAGACGAAAAGTCAAGGACTTTTTCATCAAATTCACAAAGAAGTCACATTTTGCGGACTTCCTCACGGAGCAGACGCTTGATTTTGTCCTCCATCGTCTCTTTTGCGGTCTGGCTGAAATGGACACGGACGATATAGGTTGTCTTGCCGATCTGCTTTCTGACAGTCGGGCAAGTGGCGGTGTTGGTTGCGGTATTGTTCATTC
>OLWV01000107.1_pt1 | contig 46321 bp, 39 predicted proteins | sample 1644161 | NCBI WGS metagenome assembly OLWV01 (sample SAMEA103958163, study PRJEB25191) | human gut metagenome
TTCCAACACCATCTATACGACGGACGGTGAAACAACTTATTACGCCCATTGGGAGATTACCGAGGTGTTTTCCGTGACCGTGCCGGTTACATTGCCGCTTATCGTTGACGAAAGCGGCGAGGTTCATGCCGGCACAGCAGAGATTATCAACGGCTCTACTGGCGAGGTCGTTGTATCCAGCGTTTCGATTTCCACCAAAAACGGTTGGCAGCTCGTTCCCTACACGACCGATATGGCACACGAAAAGGTTGATGCCCAGCTTCTCGGCTTTAAGATTAACGGCGCACAGACTACAAAAAACGGCAATGCGGAAACATTTGCACTGTCCGCTCCGTGGGAAATTGCGGAGAACAGCCGGATGACGCTCTCTTATGATGCTGTTGTCAGCGCCGTTTCCAAAGCAATCACCGAGCAGGAGGTCCTGTCCGTCGTATTCGTGCTGGAATGGCGCGGAGAATAACTGTATGGATGAAAAAAAGTCACAGAGCAAATGACCGTGCTTGTCGTCGAGCCGGGCTATGCGCCATACGAAAAGACGATTCCGCATGAGCTTCATGCCATGCAGGAGATCGTCGGCGGCCTGATTACTGCTATTTATCCATACGAGGAACCGGTCGGCATTGTTGCAAACGATGAAGGACTTCTTTTGGGTATGGATTTCAACCGTAGCGTCGAGGGCGGCTATGGTGGTCTGGTGGGTCCTTTTTTCGTGTGCGGTTTGACGGAGGACAGCTTTTGTTCGCTCCCTCCCGACCAGATGGAACGCTTCAAGAAGAAATTCCATAAGGCTGAGATTCTGGTAGGCTTTTGCGGAAATGAACCAGTCACATTGAAGGTCGAGCCAAAGCAGAAAAACGCGACGCCCGAAAAGCAGCGCAAACCACCGTCGCAGGAGCGTTGAAATGGGGTTTGAACTGACCGGTGCAACACCGGACGAACGTCTCAAAGAACTGACCGAAAAACTGGAACAGGGTGTCAGCGAGATTTTTACCAGTGGGCGCTACGCGGAATATCTGTCTGCCATGTCAAAATTTCACACATACAGTTTCGGCAACGTTATGCTGATTCTCATGCAAAACCCGGCTGCATCTCATGTGGCCGGGTTTCACACATGGAAGAAAGAGTTTGGGCGCAATGTAAAGGCACATGAAAGCGGCCTGAAAATTCTCGCTCCGTGCCCGTATCGACGGTTCATTGAGCAGGATAAGTTGGACAAAGACGGCAAGCCTGTGCTTGATGCGGCGGGCAAACCGCTCCGGGAGCGGACACTGGTGCAGCTCATGCGATTCCGTATTGTCACCGTCTTTGACATTTCACAGACCGAGGGCAAAGAACTTCCCAGCATCGGCGTATCCGAATTGAATGGCGATATTGCACATTTTGAGGAACTGGCGAACGCGATCACAAGCGTTTCGCCGGTTCCCATTTTGTATGAAGCACCGCATGGAGCAGCAAAAGGCTGTTTCAACCACGTCACGGAAGAAATTTTGGTACGCCCCGGCATGAGCCAGAAGCAGACGCTCAAAACCATGCTGCATGAAATCAGTCATGCCACACTCCACCGGCGCAAGAAAAACGAACCGCCGTCCAAAGACCAGCACACGCGCGAGGTCGAAGCCGAAAGTGTGGCGTATGTGGTCTGTCAGCATTTTGGCATTGACACGTCTGATTATTCGTTCGGCTACGTTGCCGGGTGGAGCAAGGGCAAGGAACTGGATGAGCTGAAAGCGTCACTTGATACCATCCGTTCCTGCGCCGCCGGTTTGATTGACGCCATCGAAAAGCAATGTCCGTCGTTAGCAGTTTCCAGGCAGCGTACCATGTCTGCCACGCTGGAGCGATAGCGGGAGGTGCATGACGTATGCCCGTTTACACCCGGCAGGATTTAAGCATCATGCAGGCGTGGCCGCTGGAACGCAAAATTCGTGTGACACAAGCTAAAATTCTGGAATGGTATCACCACTATGGCGGCAAGATTGCCGTTTCCTTTTCGGGTGGAAAGGATTCTACCGTGCTTCTGGATTTGGTGCGGAGGGCATTTCCGGACGTTCCGGCTGTGTTTGTAGACACCGGCTTAGAGTACCCAGAAATCCGTGAGTTTGTAAAGACCGTTCCGAATGTGACGTGGCTGCGGCCGGAAATTCCGTTTTCAAAGGTTTTGACGACGTATGGCTATCCTATCATCTCTAAAGATGTTGCCCGACGCATCTATTACGCGCGGCAAGGCAGTCCGTGGGCGATCCGACACCTGAATGGCCTGAACGCAGACGGCACACCTTCAAAATACAACGAGCGATATGAAAAATGGCGTTTCCTTCTGGATGCGCCATTTCTCATATCAGACAGGTGTTGCGCTGTAATGAAAGAGCGCCCCTTACATAAGTACGCCAGAGAACATCATCTATATATGATCCTTGGCACGATGGCAAGTGAAAGCGTTCGCCGCCAGAGCAGCTATTTGAAAACCGGCTGCAATGCGTATCTCAAACGCGACCCAACTTCCCAGCCGATGTCATTCTGGACAGAGCAGGATGTTTTGGCCTACCTCAAAATGACGGGTATCTCGTATGCGTCTGTCTACGGTAAGATCGTCGAGGAAGCCGGAAAGCTGACAACGACCGGCGTAAAGCGCAGCGGTTGTATGTTTTGTATGTTTGGCGCACATCTCGAAAAAGAGCCGAACCGGTTTCAGCGCATGGAGGTCACGCATCCAAAGCAATACGATTTCTGCATCCACAAACTCGGCTGCGGCGACGTGCTGGATTATTTGCAAATCCCATATACCACAAAGGAGAGAACGCTAAGCATGGAAAACGAAAAAGACTACCAACCGGACATCCTCAATTTTTTAGAAAAGATTGTCCAGCGGAACACCCTTGCCTACAAAGAAGATTTTGACGTTGACAAAGAAATTCTCTGGAACAGTGCGCAGGAATCCAGTTTGGAGCATCGTTCTTTTCTCTGGATGAGCCGTCCGTGTGGAACATGGTGTGTGCCGGAGCGCGAGACGTATTTGCAGGACAGCCGCGCATACAAAACGTGGACGTTTTACGCAGACCAGCCGAACGGCATCAAAGCATATCGCGTTGTGGTGGATGGCGTTCGAGACGGCAAGCTGGCGGGGAAGGTCATTCATCTGGACTATGCCAAACAGGTACAGCGTGTGGTCAAATCTGCGCTGCCCATTGCAAAGGTGCAATACCGCGATAAGGACGAGTATTTTTGCGAAAGCAGCCATGAAATATTCATTCACCGCGTATTGCGGCTGGAGGAAAACACACACGATATTCGATATGTACCGGAATGTGAAGCGGAATTGCAGCGCCTTTTATCGCTGGAGCACCAGATGGAAAAGCAGGATAAGCGCCCTCGACGGACAAAATCTGTTACCATGCAGCGGTAACGGAATCAGCACCGCTTGCGGTGCTGATTTAGCAAGTATGTCGTTTGTTAAACGACCCTTGTTAGGGGTGAACCCCTAAGACCCCCGCGTTTTGCGTCTCACGGTGAGACGCATTTCTATATGACGATGCGCCGGAAATGCGTCTCATGGTGAGACGCATTTCAACTGGACAGGAGGGATTTTTTGCGCAGTCGATCACATTTCACCGGCGTCTGGCTGAGTGACACGGAATATCGGCAGCTCATGCAGCTTTGCCAGAGCAGCGGTCTGTCTGCCAGCGCCATGATCCGCAAGTGTATTCTGGGCGAAACCGTCAAGCCGCGCCCACCGGACTGCTATGCGGAGCTTTTGCGTGTGCTGTCTGGCATCGGCACGAACATCAACCAGCTTGCGCACTGGGCGAACGGCAAGGGCTATGTCACACAGGCACAAATCCATGATGCCGCACGCTTTGCGCGAGAAGCGTGGGAACTGGTGCGGGAGTCGATATAATGGCATACGATAAGATTATCGTCATTCATTCCCGGCTGGATCGCTGCCTGGATTACGTTCAAAATGACGGCAAAACGGATTTGGGAAACGCCGTGGATTATATCTGTGATCCTGTCAAAGCGGGCTTCCAGACGGCAATCAACTGTACGCTGGATAAGTCTTTTTTGCAAATGCAGGAAACCAAACGGCGCTGGGATAAACACGGCGGGATTCTCGGTTATCACATCATTCACTCCTACGCTCCCGGCGAGGTCACGCCAGAACAGGCACACGAAGCGGGCGTAGAGTTCGCACGGCGACTGTTAGGAGACAAATACGAAGCCGTTGTCTGTACGCACACCGACCGTGACCATCTGCATTGTCACATTGTTTTCAATTCCGTTTCATTCATGGACGGCAAAAAGTACCGGAGTGATTTCAAAAGCTATTTCCACGATCTGCGCGGCATTTCCAATGCGGTCAGCCGGGAACGCGGATATTCCGTGATTGAGCCGGACGGAAAAGGCGCATCGTATTCTGCATGGAACGCAAAGAAGCGCGGCAGCGGTACAATCCGTGACCTTATCCGTCGTGACATAGACGCAGCGCTGGCTGGGAGCCTGACCTATGATACATTTTTGGAAACGTTGCGGCGGCAGGGCTATTCTGTCAAGCGCGGTCCAAATGTCAAGCATACCGCCGTCCGTCCACCGGGCGGGCAGCGGTTCGTCCGCGTGGAAAGTCTTGGCCTTGGCTATACGGAAGCAGAGCTGATGCAACGCTTGAACGAGCAGCGGCACGAACCGGAACCGACAGCGCCAGTTTTTTCAGCACAAAAGCGCTATACCATTCGCCGCCGTCCGCGCCGCTATCCACCCGTCAAACGCGGCAGTTTCCGGGCGCTATACCTATACTATCTGTATCTGCTGTCACCGCGAAAGAAACGCCCGCAAAAAGTTCCGTTTGAAACGCGGGCAGAGATACGCCGTGCAAAGCAATACCGGCACCAATTCTTCCTTTTGCAGAAGTATCACATAGATACAAAGCCAGAGTTAGAAATGCTGTCCGATGCACTGTCAAATGAGATGCAGATAATCGTAGACCGGCGCAAAGAATTATATACACTACGCCGGGAGCAGCCGTCTGCGCAGCTTGACGCTGACATTGACAGCCTGACCGCACAGCTCCGGCCCCTGCGTCGGGAACTGCGGTTATGCGGAAAAATCGTGGAATATGCGCCGCGGATGCTGCGGCAGGTGCAGAAAAGCACTTCACCATCAACAGAAAATCATTTGCCAAACAAGGCAAAAGAAAGGAGGCACAGCCTATGGAGGTAAGCGGCGAAGCTGCTGATCTCGTGATGAAAGAGAGCGTACAAATTTCAGAAGAAGCAATTAAACTACTTGCGCGGGGCGCAAAGAATCTCGCGGCACTCTTGTATGCACTGGCAAAGGATCAGAAAAAGCTCTACGGCAAGGTCAATATGAACCGACTTTTGAGCGAACAGCGGCCCATTGAGGTTCTACCCTTGCGCACGGAGGATTTTGATGATTTCAAACGGCGCGCTAAAAAGGTCGGCTTGTTATTTTCAACCATTTTGGACAAGAAAGGCGACGCGCCATACCTTGAAATTCTGACCAATATCGATCATCTGTCACAGGCAAACTACATTTTAGAACAGATGGGATACCAGCCGAAGCAGTTGGCGGACGCGCAGCCAAAAAAAGAGCAGACCCCTGCCCGACCAGAACCATCCTTGCAAAAGCAAAGGAGTGGCTTGACGCAGGGGCCGATTTCGACCAATGAGGAAAAGCAGCCCGTTCGCGGCAGGCTGGCGGCATTGCGCGCTGCCGCAGAGCGAACGAAAGCAGAACCCCAGCGAGAGCTGGAACATATTAGATAGTAAGGAGTGTGAACATCATCGCAAACTTAGCAGAATTAGTGAATGAGAAGAACCAGAGCAGCGAGCTTTGGCAGGCACAGCGTCAGTCAGACCGTGAAAATGCAAATGCCATGCAGGACGCGGGTATTGTTCAGATCACCAGTGACCCGGATGCCTACTTGCGCTATCTGAACTGTCAAGCCGACAACCCAAGTTACAGCGCAGGCAATGTCTCGCTCGTCATGGTGCAGGATCAGGGCGCAACCATTTTCGGCACCAAAGACCGCTGGAAAAGCCTGATGCGCAGCGTATCTCCAACCGAGGAAAAGAATGGCGTGAAAATTTACACCCGTTCCTCTTTCGGCAAAGGGTATGTACTGACGGACGTTTACGACGTGCGGCAGACAAGCGGGCGCGACCTGAAGCACACCGTTTTGCAGCCGGGCAGCAAAGAAATGACGGAAGCCCTGAAAACGCTCCTGAATTACTGCGTTGTGCCGCTAGTAACAGATGAAAGTATCCCCATGCCCGCGCTTTACGATCCGAACCAGATGAAAATGGCAGTCAATCCGAAGTATAGCAATGCGGAAGCGTTTGCAGGCATCGCAACAGAGATCGCCCACGTCCGTTTTCATGCCAAAGGCTATAATCAGAACTATTCGCGGGATGATTATGAGCTGGATGCGCAGAGCGTCGGCTATATGATCTGTCGTCGCTTTGGTGTTCCGTGTGAAGCGCCCGACGTATCAAATCTGGCGGCGTTCTATGACGGGTTTGACCCGCAGGATCGACGGCAGGCACTCGGACAGATACAAGATATGTCACAGAAGATCGGCGGCAGCATTGAACGTGCAATCACGCCGCAGGTCCGGTCACGGAATATGAACCGCAGCGCACGTTAAAGAAGTTTGCTCCCCTCCGGGGGAATATCTTCCGCTGGCTGTCCGCAGTCAAGGCCGGTCGATACTGGCGTATCGACCGCAGAGCCAGCCAGTGTGCGCACTGGCTGGGCCTTGACAGCGGCCACCCAGCGGAAGTGTGGCAGACAAGGGGAGCAAACCAAGGCTGCCCGCTGGCGCGGGCAGCTCCTATGCTGGGAGGGCCGCGTGCCCGACCTGAAATGCGTCTCACCGTGAGACGCATTTATGATATTGGAAAAGAGGTATCTGAACATGATAAAAAAACTGTTTTGTTTTGCTGCACCGGTTCTGCTGCTGCTCGTGGCTGGCACCCTGCTCCTGTGCAAGCACCATGCCGAGCGGACAGGTCTGGCCTGTCTGGACAGTGACCTGTGACACACAAGAAAAAATCATTCCGAAACGCCGCCCCTGTGTGGGCGGCGTTTACTCTACCCATCGTCTGGTTGGCCGTGCTGATGGCGAGCTGCTATGAACCGGGCATGACGATTTTCACGCTGATGGATGCCTTTTCAGCCGCGACAAAGAATCCGTTTTCTCTGCACTGGACGCCGTACACGATGAAGTTTATCGGCATCTTTTTACTGCTCTACGGCGGCGCGATTCTGTTTTATTACACGGGGCAAAAGAATACGCGCCCCGGCGAGGAACATGGCTCTGCGTCGTGGGGCAGTGTCCGGGAACTGGACAAGAAGTACCGCGACAAGGATGCAGGCAAAAACGTCATACTGACCCAACACCTGCAAATGAGCATGAACGGTAAGCTGCACCGGCGAAATCTTCTGCAAATTATCGTCGGCGGTTCTGGTTCGGGCAAGACGCGATTCCTCGCAAAACCAAACCTCATGCTTGCCAATGCGAGTTTTATCGTCACTGACCCAAAGGGCGAAATGCTCCGTGCCGTCGGAAATCTGTTTCTGGAGGAAGGTTATGTTCTGCGCGTTTTTGACCTGATCGACCCATCTAAATCCGACTGCTACAACCCATTTTGCTACATACGCAAGGACGCAGACGTGTTCAAGCTGATTGACAATTTCATCAAAAACACCACGCCGAAAGGTGCAAAAGCAAATGATCCATTCTGGGAGAAATCGGAAACAGCGCTTGACGCCGCGCTCACGCTCTATCTGCTGCACGAAGCGCCGGTTGAAGATCAGAACATGGAAACCATTCTCTACATGATTGAAAATGGCGGTGCAAAGGAAGAAGCTGACGATTATCAATCTCCGCTTGACCTGCTCTTTGAAGCCTTGGAGGAAGAACAGCCTGACCACATTGCCGTGCGGCAATACCATATTTTCAAGCAAGCTGCGGGCAAAACCGCAAAATCGATCTTGGTGAGCGCGGCTGTTCGCCTTGCATCATTCACCTTGCCTGAAATTCAGCGCATCACCGCCAGCGATGATATGGAGCTTGGCAAGCTGGGCGAACGCAAGCAAGCCATCTTCTGCATCATCCCGGACAGCAACGACGCATCGCTCAATTTCCTTGTCGGTATGCTCTACACGCAAGCGTTTCAGGAGCTTTACTATCAGGCGGATAAGGTGCATCAAGGGGCGCTGCCGGTTCCCGTGCGGCTGATGTTTGATGAATTTGCGAACGTGGCCCTGCCGGATGGCTATGCCCGGTTGCAGGCAACTATGCGCTCTCGAAATATTATGTCAACCATCATTCTGCAAAACATATCGCAGCTCAAGGCACTGTTCAAGGACGATTGGGAGGGCATCATCGGCAACGCGGATAGCTTCATCTATCTCGGCGGCAACGAGCAAAGCACACACAAGTACATTTCGGAGCTGCTTGGAAAAGAAACAATCGATACGAAAACGTCAAGCCAGAGCAAGGGCAGAAACGGTTCATTCTCGCAAAACTTCCAACAGACCGGGCGTGAACTTATGACCCCGGACGAGGTGCGGCGGCTCGACAACAAAGATGCAATCGTTCTGATTCGCGGTGAAAAGCCGGTCATTGATGAAAAGTACGACATTCTGAAGCACCCGAATATTCATCGCACGGAGGACGGCGGCGCACCGCCGTATCTTCACACGCCGCTGCGCGCATTTGCAGCGGACGATCTCTCATTCCCCATTGAAAACATTGACGATATTGAGATTTTGGAGGAATTTACATGAAACATGAATTAACCTCGCGGCGCAAGGAGCGCCGCATTATGGCCATCTGGACAAGTCTTGTGATGACGACAGCGCTGTTCACGACCTCGGCATTTGCGGCTGACAGCGATCCGCTGACCATCGTGAACAATCTTTCCGATTTTATCTTTTCCTGCATTAAGGCAATCGGCATTATCATCCTCGGCTGGGGCGTTGTGCAGCTCGGTATGTCCGTGCAGTCGCACGACGCGACGCAGAGAACGCAGGGTGTTCTTTGCCTGTTCGGTGGTCTGCTGATTGCGTTTGCAAAAGAAATCCTGACGGCGATCGGTGTGGTGTAAGCTATGAAGCAGACGAAAAACGCAGTCGAGCGCCATGTGCTTTGGAGCGACATTCATCTTGACTTGGACGATTGGCGCGACTTTCTTATGGAAAACTATCCGGAGCTGCCCGAAGATAAGCTCTATGAAAAGATGCACGAGCTGAACGCCGAATACCTCGACGACGAGCGTCGAAATCTGGACATTCAGTTTTCACAGCCGATCCTTGTCATTGGCGACCTTGGCTTCTGGAACGGACGTGCGCAGGGATATAAGATGGTCAACTCCGGCAATATCCGTGACTGCCTGTACTCGGATACAGATAGGACAGAGTGGTATGTGGATAAAAACGGCGACCTGCGGGCAGATGCCATTCACCACGACGGCACGAATCACTATCTGTACCGCGTGTTCAAAAATGGCATTTCCGAGACGCAGGTGGACAATCTGTGCGCGAAAATCTGCCACGGGCAGGCGTCCAGAGCGGATATTACCCGGACAACGCGGCGCCTTGGTGATTACATTGCCGCTGTGTATGGGTTTGAGATCACGAAGCAGCGCACAAGGCAGCAGGCGGTGAGATAAAAATACGTCTCACGGTGAGACGTATTAAAGAGGCGTCATATAAAAAGCAATACGTCCCGAATTGGGACGTATTGCAACAAACTACATTTTCATGTTTTGCAGAACGCTTCTCTGATTCCGCCGACCATACACAATCGCGGTGATCTGCACTTTCTTACTTGGCTCGTCAACCCAAAAATAGACCAGGTAGTTCTTGACCGGCATCTTGTGTATGCCTGCGCTATGCCATGGCTCTTCTGTTGTCAACGCAACACGGTTTGGCAGCGTGGAAAGCGACATGATTTCTTTTTCCATGCTGGCCAGCATCCTTTCAGCAGTAGTGGGTTCCTGCAAATCTTCTGCAATGTAACGGACAATTTCCTGAAGCTGGCGCTGTGCCTTTCCTGTGAGCTTTACTTCGTAATCATCCACACTCAAAGCCCTCGCCGCAGTTCTGCAAAGACTTCAGATGCAGGACGGGAGCGATCAGCCTTTGCGTCCTCCAAGCCAGCCTGCATCATTGCATGAAATTCTGCATCCGTCATTTCGTCACGAGCAACCGGCGCAGTCGGCAAGATCAGAGAAAATGGAATCCCATTTCTATAAATGATCTGCTTATACAGAGCGTTGATTACAACAGATGCCGGAATACCAAGCTGATCCAGAATCCCTTCCGCCTGTTCTTTTACATCAGGTTCTACACGGGCCATCACATTTGCGGTTCTGGTTGCCATACGAATCGCCTCCTTTGCTATTATTATATACGAATGTACTGTAAAACGCAATACATTTTTGCTTGCAGCTCTTGTTACTACAAAATGAAATGGAGATGAAATCATGTGAGTGATAACTGGGTTGTATCAACCCTTGAAAACGCGCTGTCGAACTGGAACGAGTATCTGGCGGAAATCTGGTCGCTGGTGTCGCAGACGCCGGAATCCTTTCGCGGCGGCGAGATTTGGACAGTCATTGTTAGCATCCACAACGCACTGGTAGGCTTTGGCTATGGTCTGCTGGTGTTATTTTTTGCAATGGGCGTATTCCGCTCAGCGGCCAGCTTCCGCGAACTGCAAAGACCGGAATTTGCCCTGCGGCATTTTATCCGGTTTCTGCTTGCAAAGGTGGCGGTCGGCTCGTCGCTGGAGCTGATAACCGCGATTTACAAAATCTGCGGCGGTGTGGTAAGTACCGTCATGGGCGGCATTGGTTCTGCAATCTCTACAACAGCCACTTTGCCAGATAAAATCGTCGAAGCCATTGAAGATGTGAGTTTTCTGGAATCCATTCCGCTCTGGCTGGTGTCGCTGCTCGGCAGCCTATTGATAACCGTTTTGTCCTTTGTGCTGATTTTGACCGTCTATGGCCGATTTTTCAAAATCTTCATTTACACCGCGATTGCACCCTTGCCGCTGGCATCATTCGCGGGAGAAGCTACGTCCAGAACCGGTCAAACGTTCCTGAAAAGCTATGTCGGCGTCTGCATGGAGGGCGCGGTCATTGTACTATCCTGCGTGATCTATTCCGCTTTTTTATCTGGCGGCAGTACGGCACTGGACGAATCGCTCCCTGCGGTCACAATGGTCTGGCAATACATCGGGCAGCTCATGTTCAATATGCTGGTGCTGACCGGGCTTGTCAAGGGTTCTGATCGTCTGGTGCGGGAGATGATGGGGTAGTCCGCTGATTCGAGTCGATGATATTATGTGCGGTTTCTTTGAGATACTTCGTAAAAGATTCCAAAAAGACAATTTCAGTTTTCAATGAACGGTATTCATAGGCATAACGCATTTCTTCAAATGTGTTAGCTATCAGCAATATCCTATCAAAAAAGCCAGATTCGCTTAGCTCGTGATAATGCGAATATACAGTCTCTTTAATTTCATCTGAAAGAAGCGAGAAAAGTGAAGCGAGACTGTGCCTGTTAAATTCCTTCCCATTCGAGCCTTTATTAGGAATTGGTACGTGGCAATGATAAAGGATAGCTTTTATGTATATTTCACAGGCAAACGCTCGACTCGTGAATATGGCGATTTGGACTTTTGGGAAAGTTTCTTCCTCAAGCTTCCATGAGTTACTACAAACCTCAGCTGCGTAAAAGAATGAATCTGCAACAATAAGAAATTTTTGCGGATCATATTCTGCCTTATTCAATCGCATCTCGGCATTTATCGAGTCTTTATTCATGGCCATCCCTCCAAATCTCATTTAACTATCCTCGCAAGCATTTGTCAACGCCTTATTCCAGATTATAAGAAACGTGTCCCAAACTGGGACACGTTTCTTATATACGTTCACAGAAATTCCAGTGTTCTGGATTCGCCTGGCTTCAGGTCCTTTGTGTAGTGGTGTATCAGCTCTGCCATGATCTGTTCTTCGCGCTTCTGGCGAATGTAGCGGATTGTCCAGCACAAGACAAAGAACAGCACGCAGGCAATGAAGATCAAAATACAAGCGGTTCGGTGCGCAAGCGCCCAGCGCGGCCAGAAGAGTTTCGTTGCCACAAAGTAGCAGCCTAGTGGCAGAAGCCGCAGTTTCCAGAGGATGCGGATTGCCATTGGCAGGCTCCCCAGTACCAGACCAACGATCAAAAGCTGGCGACCTATTTCCTTGAATAAAATGAGTGTAGAGTTCATAGCATCTTCTCCTTTTTGTCAAGTTTTTACCTATAAATATTATCTCATATTCTAATTTTTGCGTCAAATTTTCAACTAATCGGAGGCGATTTTTATAGAAGTCAAAATTCCAAAAGAAATCCGTGCGCACCGGGAAACCATCTTTTTCGGTCTTTCTGCGCGGCAGTTTATTTGTGCGATCCTCGCCGTCGCTCTGGCGGTCGGTATCTATCTCGGCTTGGGCGGCATCATCGGCAAAGAAGCTGCAAGCTGGCTCTGCCTGCTGGCGGCGGCGCCAGTCGCTATCGCAGGATTTTTCCACTACAACGGCATGACGCTTGAACAATTCTTATGGGCGTTTATCAAATCCGAAATCCTGTGTGCAGGCCCGCGCCGATTTGATTCTGTCAATCTCCATGAGGAAATGTTTGCTGACATTATGGAGGGGGCGCTCGAATGATGAAATCGTTGTTGGCTGCAAACCGCAGCGAAAAAGATTCTTTTCGGATTCCCCACAGTGTCCAGCAATCTATTCCCATCCGACGCATCTATACGGACGGTATCTGGCAAGTTGGGCAGAAGTACAGTAAAACATGGCGGTTTTCGGATATAAATTACGCCGCATCGTCGCTGGACGACCGGCGCAGCATCTTCCGTTCGTATGGTGCTGTTCTGAACAGCCTGCCAACCGACGCGACCGCGAAAATCACGATCATCAACCGCCGTCTGAATCCAGTCGATTTCCAGCGCACAATGCTCATGCCGGAGTGCAGCGACGGTTTGGACTACTATCGCGGCGAGTACAACCAGATCATCTTGGACAAGGCGGCTGAAAGCAACAATCTGGTGCAGGAAAAGTACATCACGCTGTCCATCGGCTTGCGCAAAATCGAGCAGACGCGCGCATATTTCCGCCGCGTCGATACCAACCTGTCTGCCAGCTTTGGGCGGCTGGATTCCGGGGCTTACGCGATCTCCTGCGCCGACCGGCTGCGGCTCCTGCATGACTTTTTCCGGCCGGGCGAAGAAGCGTCTTTCCGGTTCGACCTGTCCGCGAACATCAAGCGCGGCATCGACTTCCGCGACCTGATCTGCCCGGACGGATTGCAATTCCGCGCCGGATACTTTGAAATGGGCGGCAAGTTTGGCAGAGTCCTTTTCATGCGCGACTACGCATCTTTTATCAGCGACGAAATGATAAAAGACCTGTCTGACTTCTCCCGAAACCTGCTGCTGTCCATTGATATTTTGCCTATCCCCACGGAAGAAGCCGTGCGCGAAGTGCAAAGTCGAATTCTCGGCGTGGAAACGGATATAACCCGCTGGCAGCAAAGGCAGAATCGGCAGAACAATTTCACCGCGACTGTGCCATACGATCTGGAGCAGCTGCGCACAGAATCGAAAGATTTGTTAGAGGACCTGACTGCCCGCGACCAGCGGCTCATGTTTGCCTGTGTGACGCTCGTTCATATCGCGGACAGCTTGGAGCAGCTTGACGCGGACACACAAACTTTGCAGTCTATCGCGCAAGAGAAATTATGTGGATTTTCCGTCCTACGATACCAACAGGAGGACGGCTTGAACACCGTCTTGCCGTATGGCCTGCGGCGGATTCACGCGCTGCGGACGCTCACGACCGAGAGCTGCGCCGTCCTTATGCCGTTCCGCGCACAGGAAATCCAAGACCCCGGCGGCTTATATTACGGTGTCAACGCCATCTCTAAAAATCTTCTGATCTGTGACCGCAAACGGCTGATCTCGCCCCATGCGTTCTATCTCGGCGTGTCCGGTTCGGGCAAATCCGTCGCCATGAAGAACACCATTGCAAATGTCGCACTCTCCACCAACGATGACATTATCATCATCGACGCCGAGCGCGAGTACGCGCCCATTGCGCGGGCACTGGGCGGCGAGGTCATTGAAATCTCTCCGAACAGCCAACACCATATCAATCCGCTCGATCTACAAGACGGGTACGAGGACGGTGAAAATCCCATTGCGATGAAATCCGAACTCATAACCAGTATCTTGGAGCAGCAAATGGGCGCGGGCTTACTGTCCGGTTCTCAGAAATCCATCATCGACCGATGCACGGCAAGTGTCTATCAGAACTATTTCCACGCAAAGGGCGAACTTCCTATGCCGCTTTTGTCCGACTGGCGCGCCGAAGTCTTGAAGCAGCCAGACCCCGAAGCGCGGGAAATTGCGTTGGCAGCAGAGCTTATTACGGAGGGCAGCTTGAACGTGTTCGCGCACCCGACGAACGTGGACATCAACAACCGGATTGTCGTTCTGGATTTGTACGAAATGGGTGAACAGCTCCGCCCGACCGCGCTCGTTGTCGCACTCGAAGCCATTCAAAACCGCGTCATGGAGAACCGCAAGCGCGGCAAATACACTTGGGTATTCCTCGACGAAGTGTACTTGTATTTCAAATACAAATACTCCGGCGAAATCCTTTACCGCGCATGGAAAAGATTCCGCAAATACGGTGCTGCGTTGACAGCGGCAAGCCAGAACGTAGAAGAATGTTTGAAATCCGAAACGGCGCGTCTGATGTTCGCCAACTCGGAATTTCTGCTGCTGTTCAATCAGGCGGCAACGGATCGGGCAGAGCTGTCGAAGCTGCTTCACATTTCCGACACGCAGCTCAGCTATATCACGAACGCCGAAGCCGGTCACGGTCTGCTGCGCATGGGTGGTTCCATCGTGCCTTTCGTCAACACCATTCCACGCCAGACAGAGCTATATAAGTTAATGACAACCACACCGGGAGAAAATCTGGTATGACAATCACGCTCGGAAGTCTGTTTGACGGGATCGGCGTGTTCCCACTTGCGGCAAGCAGACATGGCATCACTCCGGTCTGGGCGAGTGAGATCATACCGGATGCCATTTCTATTACAAAGCGCCATTTCCCGGAGATGGTGCATCTTGGTGATATAACAAAGCTGGACGGCGGGAAAATTCCTGCCGTCCATGTCATTACGTTTGGCTCTCCTTGCCAGAATTTGTCATCCATAGGCCCGCGCGATGGCTTGTCGGGTGCAAAATCCAGCCTGTTTTATCAGGCGATCCGAATAATTGAAGAAATGAGGGATGCCAGTGGAGGGCTGTATCCAGCTATCGCTGTTTGGGAAAACGTTGTTGGAGCTATGCTATCGGGCAATAAACGCGACTATCTTGCCGTACTCAAATCCTTTGCGGGCACCGAGGTTTCAATGCCTGATTCTGGACAGTGGGCAGATGCCGGAGTGGTGCGGGGGCGACGGTGTGATCTGGCATGGCGTGTCATGGACGCCCAGTATTGGTCGAAGCCCAAACTCGCACGCCGAGAAAGAATCTTTGTTGTGGCAGATTTTACAGGACAGCGTGCCACAGAGATATTATTTAACACCCGGTCAATGCACACGGATTCTCGGCTTTGCAGCGCGAGTGGGCTGCCCGCCGCCGAAGATCATAGAGGCGCTTCTCTTGAAGCAGGGCGGCAGATACCCGTTATCCTACCCTTTTACGGATTCAAAATGCGCGGAGCAGCCGCGAACCGAAATCGGCAACAGTTCATCCGGAGCTTTGGAAAACGCACAAATGTCTTTCCGACTATTCTAGCGTCCGAACAGGCTGCGTTCGCGTATTATTATGAGGACGATCCGCTTGCCGGCTGCATCCGTTACCCGACCGAAGCGGAAAGCGAGCGTCTGATGGGGCTGCCGCCAGACTGGACGAAGTATGGCGCAGACGGTGAGGAAATCCGAAGCTCCAGCCGCTATATGGCGCTGGGCAATTCCATCGCACTGCCCTGCGCCGAGTATATCATGGAGGGGATTGCGGCAGCTTTGCAGAAATAGGTCTCACGGTGAGACGTATTTCTGCAATGCCTGCTTTTACAAAGCCAATTTCAAAATTCAACATTAAATGCGTCTCACCATGAGACGCATTTCGGAGGTGAATACCATTCCAGAGATTCGAGAACGAAACGACCGGCCAAAGGACAAGCAGCCAAAACATCAAGTCACATCCACCGTCCAACGCCAGATGGTACAGAAATTCGTAAAAGAACTAAATGACAGCGCAAAGCGGTCTGACCGTTCGGACAGCGCAGAACGCACGGCGACCGAGCAGGTAGAAATGACTGCCCGCGAAATCGTCTACGAAACTGTTCAGCTACCGCGCCATGCAATCCAACAGCCAGCCCGCAAAGAATCAGCGGATTCTTCTGCGGGTGTGCAGCCGGAGCAGTCCGACCAGCCGCACCATGCGCCGGAATCACCGCGAGAACGAACAGACGCGCCGCGTACCCGGTCAGATGCAACGCCGCCGCAGAGCACATCGATACCCGCAGCGCAGGAACAGGCCCGACGTGCTTATGTTCAGCAAACCGCAAAAACGGCCACGCCAGCGCCGCCGATCACGTCGGAGCAGCCGCAGCATACCACAGTGACCGTGCCATCGGCAGAAAATGCACCGCGTCAGCGCACGGAGGATGTACGCACCCGACCAGACCCGAAGCAACCACAGAGCGCATCGGCACCCACACCGCAGGAGCAGGCCCGTCGCGTCTATGTCCAGCAAGCCGCAAAGGAGGGTGCCCCAGCGCCATCGATCATGCCAGAGCAGCCGCGAGAGCGTCATGTTGTGCGATCCGCGCCGTTGACAGAGAATACGCCACGCCAACGCACGGAGGATGTGCGAACACACTCTGCGCTAAAACAACGCCAAAGTGCGCCAACCGCACAGGAACAAGGCCGTCGCGCCTATGTAAAGCGAGCAAAGAAATCCCGCGCAGAAAAATCGTCTGCGCGGGATAATCTTTATACGGAGCAGGTGGAAATTCGGCTTGCGGACGATATGCCGCAGAGCGCAACGCCGCCGATTCGCGAAAGGCCAACGATTACAGAGCTGCGCGGTGAACCGCGTCCCGAACCGACACCAGAAAATGCGTCGAACGTTCAGCATATCAAGCAGACTGGTACATGGACGCCGCGCGGCACTGAACCTTATAGCCGCGGCATAGAGCAGCCTATTCGTGAGCGGCCAGCGGTCACACCGGCGCACGATTTGCCGTCCGCGCCGCAGGAGCAGGCACGGCAAGCCTTTGTGGAAAAACAAGCGCAGCTCTCTCAAAATCCATCCATCGAATCCATCTATCCATCCGAACCGGCTGACCCAATTCTGCCGCAGCCGCCTGTTTCGGAAGCACCCGCAATTACGCCAGAGCGTCAGCCGCTCACGGCTGGCAGCAAACCGGCCCCACCTGTCCAGCCACCAACACCAGCGCACACCCCACCAGTGGAGCAGCTGCCCGCCATCCGCGAGAAGCCGAAGCCAAACGCCGCACCGAGAGAAAAACCCCGGCGCGACGTTTCTATTCGGACAAGAGATACAGAGCAAATCGCGCCTCCAACGGCGCAGCCAAAAACGTCTGTATCAAAAATTGATACAAAGCGTGCGCGGAAAACAGCTACACAGGATGCACAGCGAAAAATGCTTAAAAAGGGTAACAACCGCGCAGCCAGAGCAGCCGCCGCAGCCGCGAAAAAGCTGACCGAGGCCGCGGCAAAAGCCGTCAAGGAGCTGATAAGCGCCCTTGCCAGTCTGGGCGGCGGCACAGCGCTTTTCATCGTGTTTTCCATCGTCATTGTCGCGGGTGCGTTCCTTGCATCGCCGCTGGGGATTCTGTTTGCCGACGAGCAGCAGGCAGACGACACCGTTCCACTCGCAACGGCTATTGCGGAAATTCAGGGCGAGTATCATGCCGAGCTAGAGCGATTGCAGAACGGTGATTTTGTATCTGTTCAGATCGTCGGGCAGGCCCCGGATTGGCGCGAAGTCGTAGCTGTGTTTGCGTCCAAAACGGCAGGCGCGGAGGACGGCATTGACGTTTTCACGCTTGACGAAGAACGTGTGGAGCTGCTGCGTCAAGTTTTCTGGGATATGTGCGAGATCACGACGGCAACGCAAACCGTTGACGTTCCGGACAGTGATCCGGACGACGATGTGGACGACAGTCACACGGGAATTGCGCTGACCATCACGATCACATCCAAAACCGCTGAACAAATGCGTCTGATATACGTTTTTACAAAATATCAGAATGACGCGCTTGACATTCTGCTCGAAAATCTCAGCAGCCTGAATATTCCAATGGGTTCGCTGACCATTTCGCAGGAGGACGCGATTGCACTGCTTGAAAATCTCCCGGATGATCTTGACCCGGCACGAAAGGCCGTCGTGGAAACGGCAGTACAGCTTGTCGGGCGCGTGTCGTACTTCTGGGGCGGCAAGAGCTTGACCCTCGGCTGGGACGACCGCTGGGGTGTTCCAACGAAGGTCACAGCGGCGGGCAGCGGCTCCACCGGCACGGTACGCCCGTTCGGACTGGATTGCAGCGGTTTCGTCGATTGGACATTCTACAATGCAACGGATGGCAGCTATTATCCGGGGCGCGGCGGCGGTGCAGCGACACAGCACAGCTATTGCACGAATATCTCATGGAGCGATGCGCAGCCGGGCGACTTAGTGTTCTATCCCGATGATTCCCATGTCGGTATCGTCGGCGGTAAGGACGCAGACGGCAATCTCCTGATCGTTCATTGCAGCGGCGGCGCGAACGGTGTTGTTATTACTGGCGCAGCAGGTTTTACAAGCGTGGCAAGACCCGAGTGTTTTTCATAAAAATAAGTGTTGACATAATAGCTCATAACGCTCATTTTTGGGTATGTTGCCGCATCAATGTCTGTGTCCGATGCAAAAATGTGATTATAGACGTTTTGTTTTGGTAGCACAAACAACTACCACAGAAACGGTATAAAGTCTACTGATTTTTTCGCAAGATCGGAATATTTTTTATCCGTTTTCGCGCGCATCGGAAATCCCTATTCTTTGTTTACTGCGGCGCAGTTTTTGCGTTTGGCAATACTCCGTAAAACAGCGCTGAAGTGATATATTCCTCCCCTTGCGCTGCTTTTTATTGCTCACTTTTCAGGTTTTCCAATGAGTCAACTGCTTCACTGTCAGTAAGAACACAAATGTAGATATGGGCCTGTTTTCCAACCAGCATCATCAGCTTTCATATTCATCTGTCCTGCTCATTCGCATCCACAGCATCGACTTGAAGAATCAGCAAAAGTCCACACTTCTCACTCGTCAATGCAGCCCTAAGAAGCGCGACAACGCCTCGCGGGTTTTCTCTCTTGGCTTTGTCATGGGTGGTCGCTCCTTTCTGTTCATAGGCATAGAAAAAGGACAGTCAATTATCTCGGCTGTCCCTTGTGGTATATCCTCTTTTGGTGTCAATTACTTGTCAACGAATACTTCTTCTCCATAGATGATAGACGATACAACTTTTACAATTTCTTCGGCTTCCATTTGTTCTGCGACTATTTCATATTCGATACCGTCATATTCAAATTCTGCTACATACATATCATAATAGCCTGCCGGATCGTGCGTATCTGGGTTATACGGACCATAGGGCATAGGACGATATCCAAAAGTAACTGCCGTTCCGTCGATGTCAGAGGTTATTACTTCGTTTTCTGGCAGAAGGTATAAGCAATCATGTAAAAGGCCAATTTTTGAAACTGTAATAAAAAATCCCTTGTAAGCTGTCACGCCTTCTGTCAACTTCGGGTGTCCATTTTCGTGATAGTCATGGTAGAAGCCGAGCCAAACTGTGTCCTCTACAATATTGCCACTTTTGTCTGCAACAACCTTTGCGGTCCCATTTCCATTGGCTGCGGTTAATCCATCTGGAACATATACCGGTGTTAAATCTTTTCCGTAATAGTCGATTATATCATTTCTGTCCCACCAAATACTGTCATATAATTCCGGGTCACGCCATAGAGGAGCTGCATTTATCAATGTCTCTACTTCATTGAAGGAAATACTTTCCATACTAATATGGATTTCAGGTGTTACAGGCGCTGTATTATCATTGGTAGTGTTAGTAGAATTGTCAGCAATAACTCCGTTAGGATTATCCGGCGGTGTAGCACCTCGCTGGTGGAAATAATCAGGAAGAATCGAAAAAGCGGTAAAAAGCACAATGGTAAGGCAAGCAGCCATAGCACTCCATTTTATCCACCCATGTTTTTTACAATGGTAGTTTGCGGCTTCCTCATAATACTTATCGCCGACTTCACTAATGGCTTCGGAAAACAATTTCGTGTTCATACGAATACCTCTCTTTCAATCAAAAATTGCTTCATTTTCTGGCGGATTAGGGTAAGTCGGACGGATACATTTTTTTCAGATATACCTACGCGTTTTGCTATGTCCGCGTAGGTATCCGCATACGCGTAGCGGCGCATAAAGATAACTCGCTCTTTTGCGGTCAGCGTATCCAAAAATGCCTCAATGGTACGGGCTAACTCTCTGGCTTCAATTTCATCTTCCACGGTTTTCTGGTCTGCGATGCAGCCCTCGATTTCCTCTAAGGCAACTGTATAGTGTCCGCTTCGTTTGGCGGCTTCCTTTCGCCAATAGATTTTGAGTGAAATGTTCCGAACAATTTTCACAATGTAAGATAACAAGGGGTCGGGGCGTGCTGGGGGAATAGCGTTCCATGCACCCAAGTAAGCGTCGTTGACACATTCCTCCGCGTCCCGTCTGCTGTTTACAATGTTATACGAGAGATTGCGACAGAGTTTTCCGTATTTAATATCCAGCTCCCGTATGGCTTGTTCGGAACGCTCAAAAAATAACTCGATAATTTTTTCGTCATCACTCATCGCGCTACCTCCTTTCCGGCTTCACCCATATACTACGGTTTTAGCTGCAAACACTAAATGAAAGAGAGAAGTTTTTCAAAAAAATTATAGCACATCTTTTTGAATAGGGTGTGTCAAGTTGCGGAATGTTTCTTTGCCGCTTTGCTGGCGGCGTTTCTCCGTTCTTCGCTGTATGGGGTCGTTCGGTCAGAATTTCAACCTTCCTTTCACTATGCTTGTACAATGTAACCCTCATAAATGCCCCTGACGCACTTTGCGAAACAGTATATGTTCGCACGATACCGCAGAAAGGCACTCGTAATGGTGAATCCAGCACACGGTTCGCAGAAGCGCGAAAGGGTGAAATCATTGCTCTTTACCGCAATATTTTGCACGGTTTGCACATGGATTGATTTTCAATGTGACTTTGATAACCAGTAAATAGAGTGCTTATCGTAGATCCTAGTAGAGCCATTGCAGGTCGCGTCCAGACAATTTTTTCAGCGGAATATCTCCGATGCGTGGCATGATGTGCAGCTCGATACCGCGCCGGTAGTATTCCGCAGTCGAGAATCGCAGATGCGGCTTGGCGTATAGCTTGTACCACGTTTGCAGCCATGTGCCGAGCGTGTACTCGTCTGCTCTCCGTACATCGACGGTTTCCGCTTCTGCGACTGCCTTTGCCAGCTTTTCTTTCACTTCTGCCTGTGTCTTGCCAAGGACGTTCTTGATCAGCCGCTTTCCGGTCTTTTCATCATATCCGGCAGTATACCGACCCTCCCAGCGTCCGTCTTTCCGCTTTCGGATGTTCCCTTCCCCATTTGCCCGTTTCTTTGCCATGTCTGTGCCTCCTTTCTTTCGGTAGCACAAACAACTACCACAGAACCGGCACAAAGTCTACTGATTTTTTCGGAAGATCGGAATATTTTTTATCCGCGTTCACGCGCTCCGAAAAGCCCTATTCTTTGTTTACTGCGGCGCAGATTTTGCATATATTTTGACATTGTACCGTAAACAATTCACTTCATGACTCCGGCTCTACACAATTTGGAAGAACTATGTTATAATTTCATGCATCATGGGAGGAGTCACAAATCATGATGATCTATTTGCAGACAATCGACACCGCAGAAGACCGCTCAAAATTTGAGCAGCTTTATGAGCAGTACAAGCAGTTGATGTTCTATACTGCTTTTCAGATTCTAAAACGCCCACAGGACGCCGAAGATGCGGTTCATCACGCCTTTTTGAGCATTGCAGAAAATATTTCAAAAATTTCTGACCCGGACTGTCCAAAAACGCGCGCCTACATCGTTACAATAGTTGAGAGAAAAGCAATCGATATGCTCCGGGCAGAGCGGCGGCACCCATCCGTGCCGCTGGATGAATCAATCAATGGCGTTTCTGTGGAATACAGTGGAGACAACGCGCTGGCAAAGGCAATTCTGGAACTGCCGGCTGCCTATCGTCAGTGCATTCTCCTGAAGTTCTATCATGGATACAGCACAAAAGAAATCGCTGGGATCATGCACCTTTCTCTTGCAAACACAAGTAAGCTCCTTCAACGGGCAAAAGCAAAACTGAAGGAAATTTATCAGGAGGGAGACGAAAGCCTATGATCACAGATGCTGCGCTGCAGGTCGCTGCGAAAGAAGCCAGTCTTGCACTAGCAGAGACGTTGGTACAGGGCAGCAAGCAACAGCCGCCTTACAGCCCCAGCAAGTCCTTTACACGCAAAATGAGCCGTCTGTGCCGCCGTGAACGCCACCCCGTTTTTCATCGGACAATGCAGCGCGTTGCCGCTGTGTTTCTGGCATTGCTTTTTACCGGAATCGGCTGGCTTACGGTTGATGCGGAGGCCCGTGCTGCAACAATTGCATGGTTCAGAAGCATTTCACAGAGCAGCATCGTCTACCGTTTCCTGAATCCCATGCCGCAGCAGACGTTGCCGGACTATGCTCCGACATGGCTGCCAGACGGCTTTGATGAACAGGAGCGCCACAAGGATGATCTGCGATCCAGTTGGTATTACGTTTCCGGTTCAGACCTCATTGTCATTGAAGTTGACGTATATCACAGTGGTACGGTTCTATCGTTGATTGGAGATCATTCCGGTTACGAAGAAGTTCATGTAAATCAATTTACTGCGCTGTTTGTACCGGCTAATGGGGCTTCCAGTATCAGTAATTTGGTGTGGATAGATGAGCAGAACGGCCTTATATTCTCAGTCGGTTCAACTCTTGAAAAATCCGTCATGTTGCACATTGCCGAAAGCATAGAGTTGTTACAATCTCCAAATCAAAAGAATTCTTGAAAATCATGTCCAAAAACACCTCCTTTCTGCGTTCTAATAGATAAGGCGAAGGAAGGAGGTGTTTTGTAATATGAAAAAGCGTATGGTCGTTCTATTGCTCGTAATGATTATGATTTCTGGACTATGTGTAAATGCCATGGCAACCGAACGTGCTTCGCAAATCAAACCAAAACTTTCGTTCAGCGGGAAAACGGCAAATTGCAGTGTAACTGTGGTCGAAGTCGGAAAACTGGATGTCACACTTGAACTGTGGAATGGCAGTGAAATGGTTGATAGTTGGAGCGATTCTGGGACGAACTACCTAAACGTTTCTGGCAGCCATGCAGCAGTCAGCGGAACAACATATACTCTGATTGCGCATGGAACGATTGGTAGTAGCTCTTTCCGAGAGTCTACTACTGGCACTTGCCCGTAAAGGAGCAAGTCCTACAGGCCGATGCTACGTATGCACCATCTTAAGTGCATTGAGATCATCAAACGTAATTACAACATTATTTTTACGACATCATTTAATAGCAGTATATAAAGTCTGCTATCAGTAGAAAAACATTGTATCGACTGAATTAACGTGAATTTCATTGGAAAAAGAATTCTTCTGTGATAGAATAATATGCAGCAATACCGGAAGTTTTGAGGAGAGACAACAATGAAAATGAAAAAGCTCAGTGCGCTCATCCTATGTTTTACAATGCTCCTTTCAATGTCCTTCAGCGCCGAGGTATATGCCCATGAGGAAGATATAATGAGGACGGAGAATTATCAAAAGACCAAGGCGTTTGTTGACAGTGGCGATATTTATGATCTTGGCCTGTACTCCATGGAAGATGCCGTCCGCATTATTGGTCGGCAAGACCCGGATTTTGCAGATTTGTGCGGCGAGCCACAAACCGTGGCCTCTCTGGCTGTCCTAATCTCTCAAGAAGACGATGAATTCTTGAAAAATTTGATGGTGTTCTGGTATAACTATCTTTTGATTCAACATGGATTTCCCGTTACCTATAGCAATACCAGTGATTACGTTTCTTACACTCTAACATTGCCAGGGGGAAAAACAATTGATGCTTTGTTATATACGGGGAATTCAACCCCTGACACATACGCCAACGCGTCCAGCTATACCAGCGCAATTTTACTATCTCTGTCATCGTATAGGTATAACTGCCATTCATATGCGTGGTATTTGCATGGGGATATCAACTCTCAATCCCCGCAGCTTTGGTTTGACTACCATTCTGGTTTTACCCACGCAACACCTTCCTGTGCAACCCAGGTCTATTCTCCTCAAGTGGGGGACATTGTTACTTACACGGACCCTGAAGATTTCGATTCTTTAAGAGCTAAGCATTCCGCTATCATAACCTCAGTAAGTGCGGGAACTGGGGTGAATCAAATTGTAGTGGCCTCAAAGTGGGGGTACTATGGCGTTTATTCACACATTTTGTCGGACTGCCCATATTATACTGACGCGGAACATGGAACGACTCATTATCTGACCAATGTCAAGTATTACAGATTATCTCATCAGTATATCTTGTCCGGAAACTACTATTATTGTAAATGCTGCGGATATAAAAATCCCACCATGGTGGTCAGCGGGGTGACAAAATGAAAAAAACGCTGCTTCTTCTGTTCTGTCTGGCCCTGACGCTTTCTGCTTGTGGGCAACCGGCGATGACAGCAGGCGAGGAGGTTTCGCCTGCTGTAGATGTGACGACCCCGTCTGTCCCTGGAGCATTTGAAGAGCCGCTCCCATCCTTCCCGCCTGCCGGGGAGATGCTGGAGGTGGACTGTGGGGAGTATGCTCCCCTGGAGGACGACGGAAGCCGCCGGGTAACCATATGGTACGCCTATGCCGATGGGACGGAGGCCACGGATACCTACGACCTCTCCAGCACGCAGGCAGAGAAAGGCGGTCCCACGCTGACTATCAGTCGCGAGTGGGCCACCGGCGCTGAGGCCCCTCATACCTGCATCCCCATCGATGACCAGGCGGACCGGACTTATCTGCTGGAGCGGCTGGAGGCGGCGGTGTTCCAAGCCCCGGAGGAGGAGCTTGCATACGCCTCCGGAAACCTCCGCCTGTTCATAACGGATGGAGACATTCAGTTGGTCTATCACGTCTTCCCGGACGGTACGCTGACCCGGCAGAGAGAGGATGACTCTCTCGAGGCGGCCTACGGGGCGGTGGACTATCTGCGGCTGAGCGCTATCACCTACAAATACGCCAGCATTCCAAGTGATGTGGGCCCATATCCCTATGAAGACTTGTTGGTTTCAATCCAGCTGGAGCGGCGTCAAGAAAGTATGATCCCCGAGAAGCTGGCCGACCAGTGGGAGGACATCTTCCCCACTCCGCCGGCAGAGCACTATCGGCTCTGCATACAGGGCGAGGGCTTCCACGCGGACCTGGACCGGGAGCAGGCCCTGCTCCTGTTCCGCACCCTGTTCAGAGAAGCGGATACGGGAAAGATGGCTCCGCTGGACTTCGCCGTGGCGGACTGGGACTGGACGCCGGGGGAGGAATGTCTCCGTCTGACGGAGTATCTGGATACCACGGGGACCCCCTATGAAGACAGCAGCCGGATCGTTCGGGAGCAGACCCTCTTCCTCTACCCGGACGGCACAGCGGCTCGGGTCCTCATGTCGCCCCATAACACATATTACTATTCCTGGGCCCGGGACATAGGCGGTATATCGGAGGTGGAGGAAATCACCCCCTCCTGGACGCGGGTCCACATTGCGGAGGACGTTTTTTCTTGGGATAACTTGAACGCCTGCCTGGAGGCTCTAAGCGTTGCCTGACTATAGCAACTGGAATACTGTTGAGGTAACGTACTCTTTGTTGTGCTTTATACTATGCAGCCTCCCTTTTCCATTGGCTTGCTCCGTTTTGCCAAAGCGGAAGACGAGAGAGCTGCTGGAACGGAGTGGGCAAAAGACCACGGCCATTTGAGCGGAAACGGCCCGGAAGCCTTGGAAATGAAGGGATTGACCCGCCCAAATCAGATGGTAAATATCTCCCATGTTGCACTGGTAACCTACGGAGATACACATACAATTAAGTATACAGCTCATTCGCAGCCAGCGGAGAACGTTGTCTATTCAACCAGCGTTCCTGCAAACTTCTATATGTATAATTAACCCGTTAAGGAGGTGCGTATTTTGAAGAAGAAATCACTTGTGTGTCTTGCGTTCCTGTGCTTTTTGATGAGCCTTATGGGCGTCGGGTGTTCTGCCACGCGTGAAAGCACAGATTCGTCGGTTTCCAAAGCGCATGAGGACACGCAAATTACAGAGCATACCGGTCACGGCTCTGAGAGCAGTACAAAGGCTGAGACGGAAGAACCTATCCTCCAGACCGTGATTATCCAACAGGTACGCGATAATTCTATTACGGTCGAACACATTGTCCTTCTAAACTCATATCTTGAGGAAGATCTGCAAACACTTAAAGACCTGAACATCCCACCGGAGGAATATCAATACGGATATTATCGAAAAGACTCCGGCGAAATTTACACCTACGATGTAGACCCAGGCACACCCGTCACGATTTACGACATCTCTCAGGAATACGGTGCGGGAGAAGACCGGCTGTATACGTTTGAAACATGGCAGGAATTTGTTTCGGCTGTTCAGGCCAACGAAAGACTGCTCATCCAACCTTATACGCTGACCATCCAGGACGGCGTTGTAAACAAGATTGTGGAAAAGTTCTACAATTAGGAAAGCCGCTTGACACTTCTAAAAACTATTTGATGCTAAAATCACACTGAATGCAGCTTGCAAGTTTTCGGACCTGCAAGCTGCTTTTCTCTATAAACTCAGAGCCGTTTCTGCTGACGCAGAACCTCCGAGAACGAGATTTGTCCGTTTGTCCGCAACACCTCCTGATAGCTCATACCGCGCATTTTCTGGTATGTTGCCGCGTCAATATCCGTATCTGATGCAATGATATGATTGCAAATATTCTGCTCGACCGCCTGCTTGAGCAGCAGCTTGCCGATGCGATCCCCGAACATACTGAGGATGGCTTCGAGCGTTTCTCCGAGGATTTTCGGCAGGAAGTCTCCGGCGTATTCGCTTTGCAGATAGCCACAATAAAACATGATTGCCTTTGCAATGAACTCATTTTGTGTGCTGCAGGCGTCGCTTTTGTAGTGCTCCTGTACCCGCTGCCATACGGCATCTTCCATCCAAACTGTATGACGGCTTCGTTCTTCTGTTTTCATGTCCAAAACCTCCTGAAATCGTAATAGCGTCAAAATTATCCTTGATTTTACTGGCGTTTCGCGGCTTTCGGGCAATAACAGCGTCATTCCATTTTTAACAGCCGCAAAAAAGCGCCATTTTCATCCCCCGAAACTGCCCGCACTGCGGGCAGATGTGGACGGCCGGACGCAGAAAAGCGTCAGGCCTTTCTCCTGCTACGCCGCTTGCGGTTTCTCCCTCTGCCGAAATCCGCCGGCAGCCGTTCTTTTTCTGCGCTTGCCATTCCTGCAACACTCCCGCACGTCGGCGCAACGTCTGGTTTTGAGTCCTCTGGTGGGTACGCGCTCGGCTGGGCGGCGAAAGCGGCACAAACCGCCGACACGGGCGCGACGGGCTGTGACTGGCGTTTTGGCTGTGCGATCAACCTGTGTTTTCAATAAAATCGGCATATTTTCTCCTTGCTGCGTCCTCGTCCAGCTGCTGCATCTGCCGGTCATAGTCCTGCTGGAGCGCCGCCTGAATTGGCCGGATAGTGAACAGCGGATTAAAGATCTCTTATTTGCTTTGGTTCTTCTTGTAGCAGGTATCGTATGCATACTACTTATGCAGTTTACCTCATTCGAGATTATTGGCATCGGCGGCATTATATTTCCACTTGTTGGGTTAATAATTGCTTTTCCTTCTTATTACAAACGTGGTGACAATAGCAAATAAGCAAGGTTTACACATAAAATATTTGGAATATAGGAGGAATTGTATGAAAAAGAAGCTTGTAATAGCACTCGCTGCGTTCCTTTTGATAGCAATCGTATTCCTGCTTTTGACCACAGTTCCATTCTATCCTGCTTTCCAGAAAACCGTTGCATCTATGGAAAAGCTTAGATCGGCAATTCGCGCTGAATCGATTTTATATCCTGTAATGGCAGATGGGGAATATTCCGACTGTTCATATCGGCTTGAATTGGATGGACGAACCATCTTCGCCAAACCAGTCGGATATTTGGTCAATGGCACAGAAGTCTGTACGGATACTGCAGTCCACTATTGTCTCCGCGGCAGCACAAAATCGCAAAGTCAATCTCAAGGTACTGAGCAAATTTCGCAGGCTTTCACTTCAGCTCGGTTTTCGGTTTCTTTGAAACCGGCAATTTTGATGTGACCATTCCCGTCAAGGGCGAAATTCAGGAGGTCATTCTGTAAACGAAGCGAATGGAAACCGGCATTTGGGCAGCGGATCCCGGCGGGGCAGCAGCAACCCGGCGTTCCTCGACTTTGCCCTCACGTATGTCGGTGTATTCAGGCAGATCAACTTCATGGTGCTGGGTGTGCAGGTCGACGTCTATGCCGAGCGCATGACGGACACGCAACTCAGCATCTTCTGCCTTGTGGGTACGCTGGCGACTTTCTGCACCGGGTATCTGCTGACAGCGTTTGCAAAAAGCATCTGCCGCGCTCAGAACAAGCTGCTCCGCGCGATGCTTTACTACATCACGATCGCGCTCTTGCATCTTGACCCACTTTACTTGAACGTCCTGTGCGGTCTGTTCGGCAGCGGAGATATGAACGGCATTGCCCTTCTCTGCCCGGAGTGGGCAGCAAGGTGCCCTTTCGGCGCGCTGCTCCTTGAAATGGGCTGGTATTCTGGAAGCGGGTGCTGCCGGTCTACAAAAAGTCGTTTTCGGGATCGCAAAGCTGAAGCACGCCTCGCACACCGCACAATTCTGTCGATCCGTGTCCGGCACACAGACGAAGGGCCGATGATTCGTCCGCCGTCAGGCAGCACGGGTCATCGGCCCTTTTGGGGATTTGCTCAGCGCGTCAATCTGTCTGCGCGTTCATGCTTTGATCGCGGCTGGCTTACTTTGCCGCCTTTTCGAGGAAGGCGTACAGCGCCATTGCAACCTCTGCGCGCGTGGCGTTCTCGCGCGGGCGGAGATAGGCGCCATCCGTGTCGAGGATCGTATAGGCCAGCGCCCACTTGACTGCGTCCTGTGCATAGGCGGAGGTCTTCGCGCCGTCCAGAATGCCGTCGAGCGCTGCGCGCTTATCGCAGGCATAGCCCTTGAACGCCGCATAGCGGCTCATGATGGCTGCGAGCTGTTCGCGCGTGACCGGATCCTGCGGACCGAAGCGACCGCTGCCGTAGCCCAGCACGATGCCGTTCTCCGCGGCCCACTCGACGGCTCTGGTATACCACGTGCCGCTCTGCACGTCGAGGAAGGTACCCGTCTGGGAAACGGACGGCTCTTTTTCGATGCGGTAGAGCGTCGTGACGACCATGGCACGCGTCAGCGCTGCATCCGGTGCGAAGCGGTCTTCGCTGACGCCGTTCATCAGACCCTTTTCATAGACGTAGCGGACCGCGTCATAGTAGCTCTTCGTGTCGGACACGTCCGTAAACGGGAGCTTCGGGCGCGTGACGGCGCTGATGACAGAACTGATATCCGGTCTTTTCAGCTTCGGCGTCACCTGCTGCTCGACCAGAATGGTCTTGCAGACGGAGCAGCGCACGCCTTCGGTCAGGCCAGTGGAGGTGGTCGTTGCAGGGACAGCCGGGATGATCTCTTCCGTGTGCGGCGTCTTGGCGACCACTCTTGTCTGCTCCGTGCCGCACTTCGGGCAGGAACGGCTCTCAGAACCTTCTGCCGTGCAGGTCGCGGCCTGCGTGAGCGTCCAGTCGCTCCAGTCGTGGCGGCAGGCGGCTGCGGCGGTGGGCGGTGTCATGGCGTCCAGCGTACCGGCGTTGGCAACGACCGCGCGGTAGGTCTCGTCCGCGCGCGGATCCTCCGGCGCGACACCGAGATAATTGCCGCTGTCCCAGAGCGCCTGCATGGCCTCCTGCCGGTCGGTCAGACCGCCGACAAGGTGATAGAAATAATCCGTGTTGACGCGGTACGTGATATTATTGCTGATCTCGTCGAAGCCGCCGGTCGCCTCGTCAAAGTAGACGCCGCCAAACTTCACAGGCGCATCGTGCATGTAGTTGCCGTTCAGCTTCGAGCCCGGCATGTTCGAGAGCGTATAGACCGCGCCGCCGTCGGCAAGTCTCTGGCAGACCGTGGAGATATCGTTGTTCTCGATGACATACCGCTGCTGGATTGACAGCGTATCGAACACACGATAAGCCTCTGCCGGGCCATAGGCCGACTGATCGTTCCGCACACCGGCCTCACGGCCGTCCCAGTAGCCCCAGCCCCAACCGGCAGAAATGCCGGAATAGGAGGCGTCACTGATGATGTTGTGCGCGATGGTGATATCGGAGACATAGCCTGCAAAGATGCCGACCGAGCCGGTATACCGCAGGCCGATGCCGTGGAAGCGGTTGGAGAGGACGAGCGTGTACTGCGTCACGCGGTCAGGATCTGCACCCGCCTTCGTCAGAACGCCCTTGACATACGTCCATTCGCTGTACGGCTGCGCATCGCGTACCGCAACGCCGCCTACGGTAATGCCGTTGCCGCACATATTCTGCACGGTATTGCCGACAAACTGGCTGTTCGTGCAGCCCTCCTCAAAGTCGATGCCGGAGCCGGACATGTTGGTGAAGATGCAGCCGGACACGCGCATGGAATCGGTATAGGATGCGGTGACACCGCCGTCGGTCTTGAGATAGTAGTCGTGCTTGTGGAAATAGTCCCAGTTCATAGAGTCCAGATCCAGAATGTAGCTGGCCTGTGCCTCGACCTGACCGTAGGTATGCGGACGCAGGTAGGAGGTATAGGCAAAGCTCAGACCCTTGAACGTCAGGCCGTGGACCTTCTGCGCGGCAGCGCCGTCCTGTGCAGGCGTACCGTTCACGGTGACGAGCTGGTCGAGCGTCGGCATAATGAGCTCCATGGTATTGGGGTCAGCGCCGTCGGTGATGTAATAGATCTTCTGTGCGGCGCGGTCAAAATACCATTCGCCCGCGCTGTCCAGACCCTCAAAGCAGTTCTGGATGAAGTTCGGATCGTCGATCTGCACGCCGGGCTTTTTCTGCGCGCACCAGAAAGCGTCAGCCTTCATCGTGACCTGCGAGCCGTCGCCGCCCTGCTCGATCTTCGTGACGGGGAGGATGCTGTAGGTCCAGCCGACCTCGTAGACGAACTCGATATCGGACGGGTTGCGCCACTGGTACATGTTTGCAAGCTCGTCCTTGACGTAATAGCCATCCGCGTTGCGGTCCATCTGCGCCAGATGCGTCAGTGCCCATGTGCCGACAGCTTTCTCGTCCAGCACGTAGATTGCAAGCTTGGCCAGCGCGCCGTCCACGTACAGATCGCGCGAATACGGCAGGCCTGTGGCGTCATATTCCCACGCCGTCAGACCTTCCGCAAGGCCGGTGACGTCGGCACTCTGCGTCCACGCGCCATTGAGACGGCGGCCGCTGGAGAGCATGACGTCGTTGGCGTTGCCGGTGCCCTGCCAGATGACGGCATAGCCCTCCGGCGCGGAATCCTCGACGGTAAATGCGAGCGTCTCGTCGAGCACGTATTCGCCGCAGGCGATCTCGACGACCACGTCGCCCGTCCAGCTGCTGTCCAGTTCGCGGACAGCCTGCTGTGCGCGTTCGAGCGTCTGGAAGGCGGTCTTCCGGCTCAGGCCGTCATTGTCGTCCCTGCCGGTTTCGCCGCTGACATAGAACGTCTGCATGACGGTGTTTTTCTCGGCGTAGATCGTCCACTGCTCTGTGCCTGTGCCGATCGTGGCCGTCCCGGAGGACAGATCCATCCGCTGATACGGCTTCTCGTCCGTCTCCACGCCGGTATCCAGATAGAAGTACGGATAGACATTCGCCAGATCCGCATCGGACGCAAAGCGCAGGCGCACAGTCTTTGTCGTCTCGTCGATCCGCGCCGTCTGCGTCAGGCCCTCGGCCATGAATGACCGGATGACGACCGGGATCTGCTCAAACTCCGCCGTCAGAGTGCAGCTTGCATGGACTGCGAAGCTGTAGACCGCGCTGGTGCTGACAACCGTGCCGGTCTCGTCCTTCCAGCCGGTGAAGCGGAAGCCCGCCTTCGGCGTGGCCGTCAGCTTGGCAAAGTTGCCGCTCAGATAGCTGCCGCCGCCGGTGACCGTGCCCTTCGTCTCATCTGCGGAGACTGCCGTGACGGTGAAGCTTTCCTTCTCCGGCAGCTTCCGCCATGTCTTCATGACGAGGTTATCGATCTCGATGTTGACGGTCTGGCCGTCCGGGTGGTTCCAGAACTCCATGCCGAACCATGAGTCCTCGGCCACCGGCGTAAAGCCGCTGATCGTCTGGCTGAGCGTCCACTGGGTAGGCTCCTGCTCGCCCCGCGGCCAGACCTTGATGCGCAGCTCGCCGCTGACCAGCTGGCTCTTGACGCGGTACCACGCGTCCTTCTGGAACGGATAGGTACCAAAGCTCAGATTTTTTTCGTTGCAGGAGATGATCAGATGGCTCGAATAATTAGGGTTGATCGAGAAATAATACTGATCGCCGACCGGGCGACTCTCGCTCTTCTGGCAGTGCAGCTTGACAAACAGGCCGCCCCACTTCGCGAACGCCTGATCGTAGCGGAAGTCAAAGCTGACCTCCTTGTCGATGATCTCACAGTCCAGATAGAACAGGTTCGAGTTGGAAACGGAACTGGTGTGGCCTGTGAAAACCTGATTGCTCTCATTTCCGCGCTCCTGCGCGATGCGGTATTCACCAAGCTCCGAGAAGCTGATGTAGTTTGCGGGCATGCTGTCCTTGGCGGCAGCGCCCGGCGTATAGCTTTCAAAATCGTCTGTGAAATAGGTGTAGCCCGGCTCGCCCGACACGCGAAACTCCGCCGTGTACCTGCCGTCGGCCGTCGGCGTGAACGTGTACGGGTTCTCCTGCGAGACGATCGTTCCGTTCTTTCTCCAGCCGGAGAAGCTGTAGCTCGCCTGATAGCCTGCATTTATCGACGCCGTCAGCGTGACCTCGTCGCCGCTTTTGTAGGTGCCCGCGCCCGTTACCTTGCCGATCTCCGCGTCGCAGGAGGCTTCGATGGCGAAGGTCTCCGCATCCTGTGGGAAGGTGATCTTCAGATTATCCAGCCACGCCGTATAATCTGCACTGCCATTGCCCGCGTCCACAAGGATCTGCACGAACGAGCCTGTATCCTCCGGCGTCATGATGGACGACGTGCCGGTGGCTGTCCAGTCGGAGGGCTCCGGGTCGGACTGCTTCCAGAGCTTGACGCTGAGCGTCTGGCCCTGCAGCAGAAGCTTTGTCTTGTACCAGACGTTGTTCTGGAAGCTGTAGCCCAGCTTGGTGATGCCGCCCGCTTCTTCGCCGCTGGGGCCGGAGATGCGGAGCTGGCCGCCATCGAGCGACGGGGAATAGATTGCGTAGATCTCATCGGCATCTGCGCCGCGGAAGGCCTTGACAAACATGCCGCCCCAGCCGCCGAAGTTATCGCCATCCTTGTAGAGGAAGTCAAACTCGATCTGCTTGTCCGCGCGTCCGACAGGAAGCAGCAGCTCGTTGCCGCTCTTCGCTTCCAGTACGTTTCCGTGCTCCGGGTCGCCGGAGGCGACGACGGTACCAGCTGCCTTTTCATACATACCGGACGCCGGGAGCGCCGTACCGGCGGGATAGGCGTCATAGCCGTCGTTCAGATAGACGCCAGTCTGCTGCGGCAGAGAGATCTGCAGATTATCCATCCAGATTGTGCCCGCGCCTGCGTCTGCTTTTACGTTCGATTGGTCGAAGATGATCTGGATCTGGGAATTTTCATCCACCGGCGTCACTACCGTAGATGTCCCCGCGAGGTTCCATCTGGCCGGTTCCTGCTCGGATTCCTTCCATGTCTTGACGGACAGTGTGCTGCCGGAAAGCTGGAGCTTTGCCTTGTACCACGTGTCATTCTCCCAGCTCTGTGAGATCTGCTGCAGGCCGCCGGACTCCGAACCCGGGCCGGAGATGCGCATGGCGCCGCCACTGAGCGTCGGGGAGAAGATATTATAGATTTCTACATCCTTCCCGCCGTAATATGCCTTCACATACAGGCCGCCCCAGCCGCCGAAATTGGAGCCGGACCGGAACTGATAGGAAAATTCGATCGTTTTGTCGGCCTTGCCGACGTTCAGATACATGGTGCTGCCGGTCTTGCCCTCCAGCACCTTGCCGTGCGTCTCGTCGCCGGAATTGATGACAGTCCCGGCTGGTGTCTGATACCGTCCGCCCGCCGGGAGGGCCTCGCCCGCGGTGTAGCTCTCAAAGCTGTCCGACAGCCAGACCTCGCTGCTTGTCCCCGTCTGTGTATCCGATGCAAAAACGAGCACAGAACCAAGGATTGCCAGCATTACCAGTGCGGCAATCAGCCGCAGCAACTGTTTCTTCATACTCTTTCTCCTTTCTCTCAGGAAAACACCGCCCGCTCCAGCTCATGACACAGCATATGATAGACTGGGAGTGTCAGCTCCTGTACCTTATAGGTTTCCGTTTCCGGCAGGCAGATTGTCACGTCCGCCAGCGCGGCGAGCACGCCGCCCGTTTTGCCGGTAATGCAAATCGTCACAACGTCCGTCGCCTTTGCCAGCCGCACGGCGTTGATCACGTTTTTGGAGTTTCCGCTCGTGCTCAGCCCGATGAGCACGTCGCCGGGGTTCGCGTAGCCGTATACCTGCTGCGCATAGACCATGGCCGCGTCCATATCGTTTGCGATGGCCGAGATGAGCACGCTGTGCGCGTCCAGCGAGATCGCCGGGATCGCGCCCTGCAGTGCCAGCAGCGGCTGCACCGTCTCGCCCTGCTCCCGCAGGCGCGCGGCTGTCCACGCGTCAACGGGCCGTTTGCAGTCAAATTCCTTCATCAGCTCGCCCACGATATGCTCCGCGTCGGCGGCGCTGCCGCCATTGCCGCAGGTCAGAACCTTGCCGCCCGCCTGCACGCTTTCAAGCAGCAGCTCGGCTGCGCGCTGCAGCGCTTCGCGCTGCTCTTTCAGACAGGGAAAGCGGTACAGGAGTTCTTCCAGCGTGTTCATACGCATTCCTCCTCTTCAGACATGGCCACGCTCAGCGCAGCGATGTCTCCGAGCCGGTCGCCGAACGACGCTGGAACGATCCGGCAGCACGCAGCGGAGCTGGCCAGTGCTTCTTTTCCAATCGTCTCGAGCATCGGCTGGCGCAGGAGCTGTTCGCTGCGCTCAAAAATGCTGCCGATGACGATGACTTCCGGGTTCAGAATGTCGATCAGCACAGAAAGGCCTCTTCCGAGGTAGACCGCGCAGCGGCGGTAGACCGCCATTGCCGTTTCATCGCCCGCGAGCGCTGCGTCGGCGACAGCCTTCGCCGTGATACCGTCCAGCTCTGCGAGCGAACGGCAGTAGGCGCAGGGCTTCCCCTGCTGCAGAAGCTCCAGCACCATCGTCCGCGCCAGCTGCGGGATGCCGCCGCCGGAGCAGAAACCCTCAAACGAGCCTTCTTTTCCGTATCCGACCGGGCCGTGCTCCGACAGACGGATATGCCCGACCTCGCCGGACATGCCGTTCGTGCCGAGATACAGCCGTTTATCCAAAATCAGTCCCGCGCCCATGCCGGTGCCGAAGGTCAGAAACACCGCATTTCTGCAGCCTCTGGCCGCGCCGAATTTCCACTCGGCCAACACGCAGGCGTTTGCGTCATTCTGCAGCCATGCAGGGACGCCGTAGCGCTGCGTCAGAAGCGCCGTGATGGGCACGTCGTCCCAGCCGTAGAGATTGGGTGGCGAAAGGATCCGCCCCGCGGCACTGTCCAGCGGCCCGCCGCAGCTCACGCCGATCGCGCGGAGCCTCCCCGGCTGCAGATGATTGCGCTGCAGCAGCGCGTCAATGGTCTCATACAGGCGGTCCAGCGTGCTTTGCAGGCCGCTCTGCGGCTGCGTCGGCATGCAGATCCGGTCCAGAACATGAGCCTGTCCGTCCTCCGGCATGCCGAGCACTGCCGCACATTTTGTGCCGCCGATATCGACGCCTAAATAATAAGTTCTCATGTAGTCTCCTCGCTCTGCACCTGTTCGAGAAGATTCGTCTCTTCCCAGCGGCCATCAGGGGTAATGCGGAACGTTTTCACCTCAAACGGGTCAAAGCGCAGCGTCTGCGTCTGCCCGAACAGCGTGAGGGCCGTCTGTGTCCGCTCTCCGCACGACTCCCGGAGTCTGACGATCATCCCGCTGCCCCGGTAGGGCAGCTTGAGCGCGCAGAGCAGAATGTTTTCTTTTTCAATCTCGATCGCGCCAGCCCGCTGAGGGAGCGGTCCGTCGTGATACGTTTCGTACATGGCAAACGCAGGCTGGTTCAGAAGCGCCGCGTCCTGCACCGTCCGCGCGGCGCGCCAGTCGCCTGCGTGCAGCTTGAGCTGATAGGAAAAGCGCTGCTCGCCGGTGTCCAGATACGAATAGTCCATGTCCGCCTCCGGCTCGCACGGGTCGTGCTGGGCGTAGATGGCAGAGCGCGCGGCGGTCATGCAGACTGCGCCGTTCAGGAAGCTGACGCTGTACTTGCCGTCGTTGAGCAGGGACAGTCCGCAGCCCTCGCCGGACACGTCCGCCCAGCGCTGCATTGTCTCTTCCAGCCCGTCAAAGCGCCGTGCACCCGCGCCGAAGGGGATCTCGCTCACGGCCTGCGGCTGTTCGATCGCCAGCGGGAAGCAGAGCTTCAGCACGCGGCGGTGCTCCTGCCAGTTGAGCTTTGCCGTCACGCGCAGCAGATCCTCGCCTGCGTACAGGCTGTAGGTTCTGACGAGCGCGGACGCGCCGAAGCGGCTGACGGTCTGCACGCATTTGCGGACAGGGCCGTCATCCAGCACGCGGATCGCTGCGAGGCGGAAGCTGCCGCACGCATGGTCAATTTTTTTGAGCGTATGGCCCCATGTATCCGTCGGGTCGTCATACACGACGGCAGAGGCCGCGGCGGAAAGGAGCTGTCTGCCCGTCCGTTTATCGACCATGGTGCACAGTTCGCCTGTAGTCTTGTCCAGCTCTGCGCAGAGCAGTCCGTTTTCAAGCGCGAACGCATCGCCGTTCCCCTGCTCTTCACTGGCCGCCTGCTCCGTGCGGCGCAGATGATAGACCGCATAGCCGAGCGCGGGGACCTCCGCCATGAACGTCACGCGCACTCGGTTCGGCGCGACGCTGGCGGACTGTATGATCTGGTGCGGTGTCTGCACGCCTTCACAGTCGGTCACAGTCAGCGCGTCCGCACACGGCAGCATCGGAAACAGGCCCGTTTCCAGCTCGACCGGCGTGCGCACCGGCCACGAGTGCGGGTTGCACACCACGACCGGTACCATGCCTTCTTCCTTCGGGATGCCAATGCGGAAGCTGATGCGCTGCGCCGCGTGGTTTTCACACCGGTCGGCGATGGCCAGCGCCTCGCCGAGCTGGTTTCTGGCGTCGTCATACGACGATTGCAGCGCCGTCCCGGCGAGCGTATCGTGGAATTGGTTGAAAAGCAGCTGCTTCCACGCCCACTCCATGCCGTCCAGCGGTTCCTGCCCGCACCAGACCTGCGACAATACCTGCAGTTTTTCCGCCGCGAGCAGGGCATTTTCCGTGCGCCGGTTCAGGCGCTTGATCTCGCTGTTCAGCGCGTAGCAGCCCGCCGCGTGATGATGCAGGTCGCCCGTCACAACCGGCAGCGGGTTCTTTGGCAGTTCGCGGAAAAATGCGTCCGGGCTGCTCAGAACAAGGCGCACATCCGTCCGTTTTTCCTGCAGCGCGTGGATCTCGCGCAGATTCTGCACGGTCGGCCCGCCGCCGTGGTTGCCGACGCCGTAGAAGAACATCATGCTCCCGCGCTCCGGCGGCAGCAGCGCCAGACAATCGTCCAGCTTCTGCTCCAGTTGCTCGCAGAAGCCGTAGTGCAACGGCAAGCGGTACGCCGTGATCTCACTTCCGTCCGGCGCACGCCACGTAAACAGGTCTTCCGGCAGCTCCATTTCATCCTTGCCGGGCCGCATGAAGACATACGCGTCCATCCCGGACTTTTTCAGCAGCTGCGGCAGCATGGCGTTGTGGCCGAAGCTGTCGACGCAGTAGCCCACGTGGGCCTGCACACCGAATTTCTCGCGAAAATACGTCTGCGCCAGCAATGCCTGCCGCGCAAACGACTCGCCGGACGGGATGTTGCAGTCCGGCTGGATCCACCAGCCGCCGCAGAGCACCCAGCGTCCCTCCCGGATCCGCTCGCGGACGCGCGCGAACATCTCCGGCTCATTTTCCTCCAGCCACGCGTACAGCTGCGCCGAGCTGGAGGTGAAGATGAAATCATCAAACTCGTCCAGCCGGTCTAGCGCAGAAAGCACGGTCGCCTTGTTTTCCTGATAGCCCTCGCGCCAGCCCCAGAGCCAGACGGGGTCGAGGTGCGCGTTGCCGATCATATGGCAGGTAATTGGTCTGTCCATGGCCGTCCTCACTTCAAAATTGCGCCTGCGCAGAGCGCGTCTTCGATCTTGCTGCTGCCGATGCAGTAGACGATGATGGCAGGCAGGCTCGTCAGGATCATTGCCGCGCCGATCTGGCCCCAGTTCGGGATGCCGATGAGCGTGCCGAAGAACTTGTTCAGTTCAATCGTCAGCGGACGCGTCCCGTTCGTGTTGGCAAGAATCAGCGCCAGATTGTATTCATTCCAGATATCGATAAAGATCAGCACGAACCGCGTCGCGATCGCAGGCTTCAGAACCGGCAGGATGATATGCGTGAAGCATCGGTACGGCCCGCAGCCGTCCAGCTTGGCTGCCTCGTCCAGCTCATGCGGGATGCCGCGCAGAAATGCGTAGAGCATCAGGATGGTCGAGGGCAGCTGGAACGCCGTGTATGGCAGGATGACCGCCCATGCCGTGCCCTTGATGCCGAGCTTGAAGACGATCGTATACAGCGGGATCATCACCAGCTGGATCGGGATCACAAGACCCAGCATGAAAAAGCCTCGCACCCGCTCACCGTGGATCCAGCCCATCCGGCAGATCGCGTAGGCCGCCATCGCGCCGAACAGAACGGTCATCGTGCAGGTGCCGAAGGCATACAGCACGCTGTTTTTGAGTGCTGGAAGAAAATCCATCTTCGCGAACGCGTCGACGTAGTTCGTCAGTTTCCATCCGGCAGGCAGGCCGAAGGGGTTGAGCGTGATCTCAGTTGTCGTTTTGAACGACATGGTCCCCATCCAGTAAAGCGGGAACAGAAAGCCGATGGCAAGCAGGATCATCGCCACCGCGACCAGTCGTTTGTTTTGTTTCCTTCTCATATGCGATGCCTCAGTACTCGATTTTTTCACGTGCGATAAAGTGGTTGATGAGTATTGCGATGAAGATGCATTCAAAAATGAACACGACCGACAGCGCGCAGCCCTGTCCGAACTTCCCCTGCAAAAACGCCAGCTGATAGACCTCGTAGGGAACGGTCCGGCTGACATAACCCGGTCCGCCGGAGGTCATGACGTTGACATAGGAGAACATCGCAAGCGAGCCCAGCGTGCTCGTCAGCACCACGTATTTGACCACGTCCTGCAGAAGCGGGATTGTGATGCGGAAGCTGTTGACCCAGAAGCCGCCGCCGTCGATTTCCGCAGCTTCGTAATACGTCTTCGGGATGGCCTTGATGCCGGTGTAGAACAGCAGCGCATTCAGGCCAAGATACTGCCACAAAAACGCCACGGCGATGCTGATCATAACGACCTTTTCATCGCCCAGCCACGACCGCGTCAGGCTGCCGAGGCCAATGGCGCGCAGCGCCGAGTTGATCACGCCCCAGTCGTTTTCATAGATCGCCATCCACAGCCGTCCGATGACCGTCGGCGAGAGAACTGCGGGGAAAACGCTCGCGAACTTGAACAGATTGCGCACCCATGGGATCGTGCAGTCCATCAGAAGCGCAAACAGCATGGAGATTGGCAGCGCTACCAGCAGCGAGCTGCTCGCGACCAGATAGGTGTTCTTATGCACCAGCCAGAAATTCTTGGAGGTGAAGACACTGACATAGTTCTTGAAGCCGACCCATCCCTGATTCCGGAACCCGTCGCTCTTTTGAAAGCTTGTGATGATCTCCGGGATGATCGGATACATTACAAACACACAGAACAGCAGCAGCACAGGAAAGATAAAGACAAAAATGTCGATGCCTCTGGCCGAGGACAGATGATTTTGTTTTCTCTTTTTCACGAAATTAGACCTCTTTTATAGAAGTATAAGATAGCACCCGGCTGAATGCTATCTTACACCCACTCTGCGTCCGCCTCCGGCGCGCCGATGCGCGCCGGAAACGGCATGTTTTTGTTTACTCGAAGTACGTATTTTCCGTCCAGACAGCCGACCACTGCTCGACCATCTGCTCCGGTGTGAGCTGACCGGCAGCGAAGGCAGACGTCAGCGTCTCCCACTCGCTTGCCGTAGCCGCATCCATGGTGTTCTGCGGGATGGTAGCGATCTTGGTAGTGGCGGCATGGAAGAGGTTCACCATCTCCTGCTGCAGCTCGCTCTGCGCTTGGATCTCGATACCGGTGTTGAACACGGTCGCAGTGCCGTGCTCGTTGTGGTAACGTGCTTCCTGCTCGCAGCAGTACTCGGCCAGCTTGACGGCGGCATCGAGGTTTTTGCTGTCAGCATTGACGGCGTAGCCGGCCACGGTGCTGCCCCAGATCTGGGTCACGGTGCCGGTGGGATATGCGTCGTTGTTCGACGGCCACGGGAACACGGAGGTATGGCCGTTGTCGTACATGGTGTAGTTCCAGTACATGTCGTAGATCATCGCGGTCTTGCCGGCGGCGAAGAGTTCCTTCGTCTCGGAAATGTCTCTGGCGGCAACCGTGCTGCGGTCGCCGAAGTAGCCGCGGCTGAACATGTCGTCCAGCTGCTCATAGGCGGCCAGAACGGCGGGGTCGGTGTAGTCGATCTCGTTGCTCAGGAGCTTCTCAACGGTCGTCGGATCGTTGGCCTGCAGGATAGCCTGGAACAGGACGTTGCCGATGATCCACGTATCGTCCATTGCGAACGGCACAACACCTTCTGCGACCAGCTTGTCGCACACGGCGTACAGCTCGTCAAGCGTGGTGGGAACTTCAAGACCGTACTGCTCGAAGATCTCGGTGTTATAATAGACTGCCGGGAAGTAGGAAGCATCGCTGCCCGGCTGGAGCGCGTAGATGCCGCCCTTGAAGTTCATCAGGCTCGTGCTGCTCCAGTTCTTTGCAAAGCCGTCAGCCTCGATGTAGCTGCTCAGATCCAGCTGGGAACCGGCGCTGATTATCGGCAGAGACCACTTTGCGTCGGACCAGTAGACGTCAGCCATGTCGCCGGTGGCGTGGTAAGTCTTCATCATGGCGATGCTGTCGTCCTCACCGGTGATGGTGGTAATCTCCAGCTCATAGCCAGGGAAGGCTTCGTCGAAGTTCGGCACGATATAGTCGTTCATGATGCCGATACGAACGTCATCGGATGCCTGGATGATCAGCGTCAGCTTCTGCTTTTCGCCGGTCGTCTCGGCCGGAGCTTCGGTCTCGGCGTGCTGTTCCGTCTGCTCGGTCTGTGCCGGAGCTTCGGTGTCGGCCGGAGCTTCGGTCTCGGCCTGCTTTGCCGCGCAGCCGCAGAACACGGACAGCACCAGCAGCGCTGCAATTGCGAGTGCAAGGATCTTTTTCATCATTTGATATCCTCCATTCATTTTGTTCCCACGCGGGAGTTTGATTACAGGTACATAATAATCATTATTTACTAATATGTCAATCATTTTTATAAGCTGTCATCGTTTTTGTCGGTTTGCCCAGTTTTCTCTCCCGCATTTTGGTCAATATTTTCAAAGTCCATCGTTTTTCCGCTTCATTTAGTAATTTATAATTATCATTAGTTTGTTCTTACAGGAAAGCATTGGACAAATGCAGGTTTATTTGCTATAATAAGTAAAAATATATGACAAAGGGTGACTCCATGCAGATCAATCAAAGCGGTTCCAATATCAAGGACGTCAAGCAGTCCAACCAGATGCTGATTCTGAAGCTGATCTCCGTCGGCGTTGCCAACACGCGCGCCGACCTTGCCAAGGTCACAGGGCTTTCCAAGATGGCCGTCGGCAAGCTCGTGACAGAGCTGATTGAGCAGAATATCCTCGCCGAGGCTGACAGCGTGGAAAGTACGGTGTCCTGCGGCCGCCCGCCGGTCATTCTGAAGCTGGCGAAGCAGTCCCCCAAGATCTGTGGGATCCTGATCAAGCGCGGACTGTGTCAGGCCGTCGTCTCGGACTTAAGCGGTGTGTCGCTCGCGCTGCAGACAGAGCATTATGATGCCGAGCAGATGTGCGCGGAGTATCTGCTGTCGCTTCTGCAGCGCATGTACCGGACCGTCATCGCACCCTATACCCACGAGCTTCTGGCCATCGGCGTGGCCTCCATCGGCCCCGTCAACAGCACGACGGGCGAGCTTCTGAACCCGCCAGATTTCTATGGGATCGGCAATCTGAATATCGTGCAGGCCATGCAGGACTTTACGGGGCTGCCCACGTTTCTAATCAACGACGCGAACGCGGGCGCGTTGGCCGAGAAGCTGTACGGCTCGTGCAGGCAGACATCCAATTTTGTATATCTGCACATCATGAACGGCATCGGCGCCGGATTTGTGCTGGAGGACAAGCTCTATAACGGCAATCACGGGCAGAGCGGCGAGCTTGGCCACACCTCCATCTGCTTCAGCGGCCCCCGCTGCAGCTGCGGAAACGTCGGCTGTCTTGATCTGTACGCGAACCATGCCGCAATGCTCCGACGGATGCATGCAAAGCAGTTCGGCTATCCGGACTCCCCGCTTCTGCGTCTTCCGACTCCCGAGTGGGAGGATTTTGTCGATTTGGCCAACCAGAAGGATCCGCTTGCCATGGCCGTGCTGGATGAGTTCTGCGGATATCTGTCCTTCGCACTCATCAACGTTCTGAACCTGCTCGACGTCTCTGCCGTCGTCGTCGGCTACAACGCGCGGACGGACGGCACATTTATCGAGCAGGCGCTTTCCGCCCGGATCTCAAGCTCCGCACTCTATTCCGCCTATCAGGAGCTCCCCGTTCTGCATTCCCACTTTGGAGGCGATGCCCCGCTGATCGGCGCCGTCGCCGCCGTCGCCGACCGGATCTTCTCCTCCCGGCTCACCATATGACCGCAGGCAAAAGCCGCTGTATTTTGGATGAAATACAGCGGCTCAACTTGTTGAAGAACCCTCTGCTTTCAGGAAACGAAAGCGGGGGTTCCTTCGTAATTTGGACAAAAATAAGTGAAAATGAAGGCGAAAATGGAGTTCTTCCAACTCCATACCGCCAGTTTTTTGAGATTCATGGCAGCAAATTTAAGCCTGACCCATCTCGTGACGGCGGCCAAGCCTCGGTGGTGCGTATAACGCATCGCGTGTTTTTCCTTCGCGTCCGCAAAGACCCGTTCGATCGTTTCCTTGCGCCGCGCATAAATTTCTTTCGCGCAATCCGTTTTTCGTATCTGCTCCACTAAATCCAGATACTCCTGCCAGATGTGCGTCGTATGGACCTTCTGACCCTTTTCATTTGCACCGCATTTCGCTTTGCACGGGCAGCTCCTGCACTGCTCCGGTATGCTCCGGTAGGTCCGCTTGCCATCCCGGTCCGTTGTGGTGTGCCGCAGGATCCCGCCCCGCGGACAGGTATAGGTATCACTTGCCGGATCGTAGGTGTATTCCCACGGCTTGTATCTGTCCTGCCTGCCAGTATATCTTGTATACGGAAGCACCGGAACTCTTCCGTCCTCTATTGTTTTTCTTACGATCCACGGGGTCTTGTACGGATGACTGCGACTTGTAATCTTTGATTACTGCGGCGCAGTTTTTGCGCTGGGCTTTCAGGTTTGACCCACACGCTGACCCACACGGCGAAACGAGCGGATGGAAACAGTGGAAACAAGAGGGGCAAAGAGCATTGATTTCCGAGCAGAAAGTGCTGAAAACGTCCAGAAATCGTTATTTTTATATCTTTTCTACTCTTCGTAATCAGCAGGTCGCCGGTTCAAGTCCGGCCACTAGCTCCAGAGACCGGTGAAAATCGAGAGATTTTCGCCGGTTTTCTCTTTTATTTGTTCGGATTTTCGGGTAGCAAATTTGCCTGACCCACACCGTGACCCACACGGCGAAATGTCCAGAGAGCGTCGGAGAGGATGACTGTCCATCCCCTCCGGCGCTCGATTCATTTTTATGCGGCTCGTTTGTCTCCAATGCGGTTGCAGCTTACAGAAATACACGGTATATTTGGAATATCGAAAAATTTTTTTCGGAAAGGATGTGCTGTTTTGCCTTTCTGAATTGTTATATCTATGAGGCCTCAAAGAAATGGAGAAACAGGCAGATGAAACAAGAACAGGTTCTGGCGCTCTATGACGCATATGCCGACAGCGTCTATCGCGTGGCGCTCGGGTATCTGCGTTCGCCGCATGACGCGGAGGACGCGGTACAGGCGGTTTTCTGCAAGCTGATGGAGCAGAAACTAAGCGTCTACCCCGGTCGGGAGCGTGCATTTTTGACAAAGCTGACGGTAAACCACTGCAAAAACCAGCTTGCAGCCGCAAAAAAGTTTGCACCAGATGCATTAGACGATCTGATCCTGCCCGCAGAGCCGGAGGATCGTACTCTCTACCGTGCCGTGATGGAGCTGCCGGAGAAATATCGCGTAGTGATCGTCCTGCACTGCATGGAGGGGTATTCCTTTTCCGAAATTGCCGGGTTTCTGCACATTACTGTTTCCGCCGTTTCAATGCGCCTGCACAGAGCGCGAAACATGTTGGACGAACAACTTGGGAGGGATTGACATGGAGCAAAATTTGAAACGCATTGCAGATTCTGTTCGCCTGCCGGAAGACAGCCGGACGCGCATCCGCGCGCAGATCGCCTCCCACCGGGAAAAACAGGAGGCTTCTATCATGAAAACAAAAAAGCACTTGCCGCGTTTGGCGGTCGCGCTGGCCGTGCTGCTGGCGCTGTCACTGACAGCCGCTGCTGTTGCGCTTCAAAAGTCGCGCGGCTTCGTTATTACCGAACGAATGAGTCAAGCCGAAAAGGACCAGTTGGTTGAAGAATCTTCAATCGTCTATGCCAGAAAACAAATTGACGCCGACGGAACGGTTCACTATTTTAACAGCGACGGCAGCGAAGCGCTGGTTCTCTCCGCGGAGGAAGACGCCGCTTATCAGACGCGGCTTCGCGCAGAGCACGACCGGGCCGTCTGCGAAAGCACTGCTCTTGTCGATCTGTCAACGATGCCGGTCCTTCCGAACGCTGTGACGGAGCTTGCCGTGGATGCGGACGGGAATTTTGCCGGGTTCGGATTTGAAAACGCGCAGATGGTTTTGCTGTATCCGGAAGCTTCCGGCGGCTTTTCCTTGCAGGCAGGCGACACCGTGACGCTTTCTTTTGATACCGAAAAGCTTTGCAGCCTCGGCTTCGGAAGCTTCAAAGACGGGGAATATGCTGGAGAAACCACCGTTTCCGCAGACGGTTTTCTGTACACGTTTGAGATTGAAGCGGACGGGGAATACTGTTTCTTTCTCGAAAACCTGAGTGCCGGCATGTGCATCCTTTCAAACGGCGCTGTGACTGTCCATTAAACGATACCGCGCCGGAGAAATAAATCCTTCTTCGGTGCGGCTTTCTTCACATGACCCGCGCCATGAAATTGCCCATCTTTTCTGCTGCGCTTTCCTGCATCTGACGCGTGACGTGCGTGTAAGTGCGGAGCGTGAAGCCTGCGTCGAAGTGACCGAGCATGCTGGACACGGTCTTTACGTCCACGCCGTTTTGTAGTGCCAAGGTCGCGAATGTGTGTCGCAAGTCATGAAATCTCAGGTGTTCCAGCCCTGCATC
>OLWV01000205.1_pt1 | contig 28957 bp, 25 predicted proteins | sample 1644161 | NCBI WGS metagenome assembly OLWV01 (sample SAMEA103958163, study PRJEB25191) | human gut metagenome
TTTTTCTCTGAAAATAGATTAAATTTTCAATTAATTGCTTCTTTTCGAATATCTTTAACATATATTTCATCTATTGGTAGGTAGTTTGATATATTATCTACAATTCCATTAATATCATAATATACATTTTTAATTTTAGTAATAACATGATCACAATTATAATATGCTTCTGCTTCTGGAAATATGTATTTTAATATTAAATATAATTGATAACAACTACCTTGAGTATAAACTTTTTCAGAGCCAATAAAAGACTCTCTTATTAGTTGTATAACTTTTATTGGCTCTAGACTATACATAATTTACAAATATTTCTATTTATTAACTTTGTATTGCCTCAACAAAGTCTAGAATATTATCAGTAATAGATCCAGCTTTATCAAGCTTATCAATAAGTGACTTTAAGAAATCAACTTCACTATCTGTAAATTCAACTGTTAAAAGTTCCTTTTCTGGTAACCAAACAATTTTGTTATCTTTATTCTCAATTTTCAATGCTTCTACTTCTTCACTTGAAAAATCAATCTTTTTTCTAACATTACGCTTTGAGATCATTTCAGTTACTGAACCTTGTTCAGGTAAATTCATAAGTAACATTAATCGTGTAGCTACATTTAAATCAATTTTTTTCATTTTAGTTTTATTCATATTAGTTCATATTTTAGTTAATAATCGCAAAGTTAAAGATTATTTAATAAATAAACAAATTTTTATACAAATTATTGTATATAAACAGAAAAGGAGTGACATTTCTGCCACTCCTCTCTATCTATTCATTTAACATATCTTTTAGTTCAATTAAATCTTGATGACTTAAAACTAAGGCTCGATTTACCAAAGGTAAATTCATCTTTATTTTTCCGCTCCCGATTTCAAGTTCTCCTAGAAATCCACTATTGACTTTGAAAGGTTTAGTGTTAATTACATTATCAATCATTTCAGATAATATACCATTAACGTCAACCATACCATCTTTGTCAGCGATTTGTTTTAACATTCCTTCAACTTTATAAGCATTGTTGTCAATTACTCTAGTTATCAAAGGCTTAGCAAATGCCATCATTGGATTGCTTTGCGACAATGAAGTTAATTGTTTATCAACAAAATTATTAAGTCTAGTCATTATTACATCTACGTGCTGCGCCATTGTTTAATAAATTCTTCATAAGTTAAACCTGGGTTATCTTTAGAGAATTCGCGGAACTTTTTAAAGATAGCCATCTCATTATCTGTCTCTTCTACTATCTTGTTCTTTAACTTCTTAACTAATTTTAGCTGTCTTTGTAATAAGTCCTTACCCTCTGAATTACTTTCAATTTTGGCTTTTACTAAATTGAGTAATTCTACTTGCACCATTTGTTGTAATGAAGCTGTAATTTCTGAATATTCTTGATCTTCAAAAAATCTAGCTTTTTGACTTTCTGTTAAAGAACTCATCTCTTTATCTATATCATCTCATATTAAATCAGTCTGGAGAGTTCCCTTCTTCTGCAGTTGTGCTAGTTGGGCTTCATATTGTTTTAATATTTGCATCTGACTTGTAATATCAGATTGAGATAATAGAGGGTCTGAATTACCTAGGAAAACTTGATTCACAGGATACATCTTTTATTTTACTTTAAATTACTAGGCCGCTGGTGTTGTAGTTGGCTCAAACAGAATACTGTTTGAATAACCTGCACAAGGGCAAAGTGGATTATAAAGTGAACGTTGTACTGTATCAGTTCCTACTTCTACAGCAGCTACACGGATAGGATAGAAAGTGTTATTAGCATAGTTAACAATCTTGTTGTCAGCACACATTCTACGTTCTGCTTCAAGACCTACCATACCAGCTACACTAGCAATCTCCATCTTAGTAACTTTGCTTCTCCAAGGCTCTACAGCAGCATTAACAGCGGCTGCAGTCTCAAGTTTACCAATCCGATCAGCTAATACATCGAATTGATCTCTTTGATTTTTGTACAGTCCAAAGTCAGCGTCGATCTGGCTCTTGTAAAGTCCAAACATTTCGCCATTAATAGTCTGACGATCGTTAAAACGAGCATTTGCAGACAGTAAAGCAAAATCATAAAGAGCTTTCTGATTAGCTAACTCAGCATTGCAAGAGTGTTGCCAAGCTTGGAATGTCGTTGGACCACCAGTAATAGCTTCAGCAGCTAAAGCACCAGCAGCTGCACTACCTGTATTTCCAAGTCCGAATAAACCTCTTCCGCTAAGAGCTAAAAGTCCTAATGCGGTTCCAGCAATACCTACAATATTTTCACATAAGGTCGTTAATCTTATGCAGTTCTCTTATGAACTTCTACATCTTTATATATACATGTAGTTAAGACTATATCTTCATCCAATTTGGATGCTCCCCATTTCGCACTACTTAGTGCTACTCTCTTCCGAGATAGTCGTTGAACTTTCAAAGATATTTCTATCTAAGCTTAGCTGCTGATTGTCCATTTCTGGAGTTTCCAGCAATTAAGGGAGTTTTGCATATAATATTACTATTATAAGGACCTAGTATATTAAGCCTAATCCAGTACCAGCTACACCTTTTGAAGCGTATTCTTTTTCACCGCTTTCATATACATCTTTGTGTACCATTTCTTTCTTTTCTACTACTTCCATAGTTCTATTATTTTTAAATTAATTAAATCTATTTGTTGTAAGCTTACAGTACAAAGATACTACCACATCAATCCAAAACATAACGTTACTATGAAAATAAAAAATCCCCTTAAGTTTCTCAACCTAAGGGGATTAGAAGGATCTATAATTAGTAACTCATTACTAATTCTTTTCCTGTAAAATATCTAAATCTTTCTTATATCAATATAATTCTTTAAATCCTATTTGTTTACGACCTTTAGGAATCTTACCTGCTCTAACATAATTATCAAACGTAGCTCTACTAACTTTCAAGTACTTGCAGGCTTGATATTTGCTAAGTTTCTCATTCTTATTTGTTATTTCAGTAAGATATTCAATAACTTCATTACACTCATCTGCACTTAAGTTAGAATTACCTGTATCTATGTCATTGATAATTTTAATCAAGAGATCTTTTATAATCTTCATCATAATTACTAACTATTGCCATATATAGCTCCATTAACCAATACTATACTAGAATTAATATATGTGATGCAGTAACATTTATAAGCGCCGCCTGTTAAGGTTCCTAAATCTTGCATTTCTGTATAAATAGTATTGTTAAAAGCAATACTAGTTGAAGAAGGAATTACAATAATTGCATCAGGCTCATCTGCAGAAACATATAAAGCACTAACTTCATAAGAAGATTCTGTTCCAACAAAAATTCCAGGTTGGCCAGGAGTAGTTACAGTTTTAAGCTTCTTAGAGAAAATACTATCTAAATTAATATTAACTGCAGAAGATCCTGTATAAGAATTATTTATTCTATTAGCTGTAATAGATAATGCATATGGATTTGGAAGAGCAATAGGAATTTTATTTGAGCTAATAGGAGTAAATCCTAATGCAGATATAATTTCTGATGAGGTAATATCTTTACCAATCTCAATCCAATTAATTAAAGCAGATTGCCCCATGTTAAATACTCCTGTATACGTTTTACCTGTATTTTCACTAGTAAGAAATGCTCTAACACTTCAATTATTAGCTGCAGTATATTTATATGGTTGCAAAGTACCAACGAAAGATTCTCCATCAACTGGGAGATTTGTATATGAACTATTATTATATTCAATTGGCACTAATTGTCCAACTCCATCAAATAAATAGTTATATAATCCAGTTATATTTCCCTTACCTGTAAATGCGTATCATGGAAACATTCGACTAACATTATAATTAGTTACATTATATGTATCATCTACTAGTAATGAAACCCCATTAATAGTTTTTAGTCTTTTAGATGTAACACTATTAGTTCCTGCACCAATAACAATGCGATCTTCTGCTAAATCATCTGGCATTGTAATAAAGTTTTGAGTTCCTACTCATGATTCAGTAGCGTATCCGTCTAAAGATGGAATATCACTTTTTAAAGCTAAATCTGAAAGTAATTGTTCTGATTTCTTAATAGATTTAGACCCTGCGCCAATAATAATATAGTTATTAGCCAGATCTCCACTAGCCACTACATCTCCACCACCCGCAGAGCCAATTTTATCATCAACTTCATTTTTTGTATATACTTCTGCAGTAGTATAATAATTTCCTAAAGTTACATTTAAGTCTGCTGTCTTAACATAGCTTCCTAAAGTGGCATTATTAACTTTATTGTTTAAAGCTGTGGCTACTACTTTATTCTGTACTGGATTTGTAGAAGTAGTACTTAAAGTATCATCTACTGTAATTGGGTCTGGAATTTCAGGAAAATCAGTAATTTGAGATACTGTATGCGTATGATTTTTAACTGCAAAAGATCCTACATTATATTGTGAGTCTTTAATATGTTTACCGTCCTTATCAAATGCTACAAGATTTCCATCTACAGCAGTTACTGGACCTGTAACATCTCCCATTCCAGCTTGTGCGGAATCAGCAGGTGTATAACCAAGAATCTTAACAATATCGTCTTTTGTTGCATTTAGCTCAGACAAAGAAGTTGGAACTACAATATTTGCAACTCCTTCTTTAGAACCATTTCACGCATCAAGTAGATCAACACCATTCTTCTGAATTTTCAAACTTTCAGGAGTAATAGATCCATTAGTAGTAATATTAGTAATACTTAAAGTATTATTAGAGATTTTATTATCTAAAGTATCTTTAATAGAATCTACTTGAGTTTTAGTATAATAATTTGTTAAATCAACATCTGTTGTTCCAATCTTCTCTCAATTTCCTTCTACGTATACATATTCATCATGTATATCAGTTCCTGTACCAGCTTTCTTTACTAAATAGATAATATTACTTTCTCCAGTTGTTGGAAGTGTATCTACTACTGTAATTTGTAAATTAGCTAGATTATCAATAAGTTCTTTTAATATTTTACCTTGTCTTGCAGATAATGCTTTTTCTGTATCAGAACTAGTAAGATTATCTATAATAGAAGCCTTTAATTGATCGCCAATCTCCACATTAACAATATTATCAATCTCATCGCTTAAATTAGTAATACTTGAATTAATAGTAGCTAAATCAGTATCAAAATCGGCATTCAATGAATCAATTGCATCTTTTACTCCTCCAGATAATACTAAATTAGTACTATCTTTAGTAGGAGTTATATCTGCATTATTTATTTTATCTACTGCTACAGGAGCAATAGTAAGTGCGTTATTATATTCCTCTTCAGTTCCTTTATATCCACCTTCAACAGCAATAGTATATGCATCTCTTCCATCAGCTCCTTTAATCGATTCTAGTCACTCATCAAGAGTACCTTTATAACCTTGCTGTACTGCTAATTCGTATGCAGATCTACCAGGAGCTCCAATTGAACCAGGGAATATAACCCACTTATTTTGCGTTTTATCAAAATATTTTACACTCATAATTATATATTTTTAAGATTATGCATATACTGCACCGTTAACGGCAACCTTACCATTTGCCATATAACTCAAACAATAGATATAATAAGTTCCACCAGCTAAATCTCCAAGACCATCCATCTTAATTGCATTAGAAGCATTAAAAGATATTTTGTTAGTACTTATAATAACAGCATCAGGGTTACTCTCAGAGAAACCATTTAAACTAGTAACTGTTCTAGTTAACGTATTACTGTAACTATATCCAGCGTTTATTGTAGTTGAGAGCTGAGTTCCAGTAAAACTAGTAGTCGTTATTAAAGGTTTTGGTGTAGTTATTGAAACTGCAGATGAGCCTGTGTATGATATACCATTAATTGTTAATGCAAATGGATTAGGTAGAGCAAAAGGAATAGGTATATCACTAGGCTTTGCGGGCGTAAATCCTAAAGCAGATGTTACATTAGCCGAGGTTAATGAAATAGTTCCAGAAGATACTGAAATATTACTTCCAATCTTCACTCCACCAAGCACAGAGGCAGTAGCTGTAGGTAAACTATATGAATATGTACAATTGATGGCAGTTCCACTAATACTTATATTAGTACCAGCAGTATATGTAGTATTTGTATCTGTCCAGGGAACATAAACATATGCTTTACCATTATTTAATTGTACAGCATAGTTTTTACCACTTGTTGTGTATCCAATTTGAATTCCTCCATAAGTACTAGAGGTTGCTGCAGGAATACTTGTTAAATATCCATGACTAGTTACTCAATTTTGAGTAGCATACCCTAATAAGGATGGGATAGTTGGTTTATTAGTTAGATCATTATATGAACCACTAGTAGCAACTGTAGCAAACGTAGGTTTTCCTGTAATACTTCCCCAAGTTTGTGCTGGAACTGAAGTAAGATAGCCTTTACCTGTTACTCACTCCTCAGTAGCTACTAATTTCTCATTTTGATAAAATCTAGTTGCATATATTTCTGAGGCGTTACCTTCACCAGAATTTAAAGATTGTATTCTTATTGGTATTGAATTTGCTCTACCAATAAGTAATGTGGTTGAACTTTGGAATTGTGTTGATCACCATACTTTACCTGAATTACTTCCAAATATAATAGGGGCAGCATAATTAGTAATATTTATTTTTCCTGTTGTATTATATTCATTGCTAGTTGTTGCACTATTTGTAAAAACTTTAAGTCCGTTCATAAAGTTTTTAATTCCAGTTATATTTTCATTAACAGAATTTTTTACATATCCTGCAGAAGCATGATCCCCCCATTCATAAGCAGTGTCCCAATTTGTTTGTTTTGCGGTACTAGGAATTGAGAATCCTGAAGTATAACTTAAAGCAAGTGTTCCGCTTGCTGTAATTGGAGAACCTGATATACTTAGTCCTGTAGGAACTGACATTGCTACTGAAGTTACTGTACCTTTGTTTGTTGTAAAACCAGAATCGTTAGTAAACTGACTTAGCTTTGTAGGAGCATTAGTCACTCCCGACCAAGGTACACTAATTGCACTTCTTGCTGTGAATCCTTTAAATTTAGTATCAAAAGTAGATGCAGATTCGGATACGCAGAAGTACATAGGACCTCTTGAACCAATCTGAACAACATCTCCTTCTTGTATAGTTAAACTCATTGCAGCTGATTGTGACTCCACTACATATAATCTCTTTATTGCAGCCGCAGGAATTTTAGAAATAGGAATCTCAGGAAGTCTATCAGCATTAAGAGTTCCAGAAGTAATTTTAGATGCATCAATATTAGCTAATGTAGTACTAATAGAGATATTTGTAGAACCATCAAAAGTAGCACTACCAGATACTGCTCCAGCTATTGCTATAACTCTTGGTGTAGCTAATTTTGTTGCAGTTGCTACATTTGTTTGTGAAGGATGAACGTGATCTTCTCTTGCATATTTAGTTGAAGTACCAACTGCTGCAGTTCCAGATGCTTTAGGAGCAACTGTAGCTGCACTAGGTAAAGCAGCCTTAGTAACAGTTACAGTATGTCCTGATACTGTAACTCCTGATACATATTGTCCTGAGGTTGCAGCTGCTCCTCCAGAAAGGACAGGTATATCATCTTCAGTAATATAACCTTTAGAAGTAACTAAAGCTTCTACTTCTTCTGCACTTATATCACATTTATAAAAAGTACCATGGGTATAAATTTCCTTGGTATCTTTAATAAATGTTGTATAGTTATAAAAGGCATTACCTTCGTCTGCAGTTAATGCAGGGTTTGGAACATTAGCATTAAAAGCAGCTCTAGTTTTAAAATGTATGAATTTATTTTTAATTGCCATAATAAACTAGTCTAATAAAAATTAAAAAATAATAAGGAGATAGGGAATAAACCCTATCCCCTTATTGAATACTTATTCAAACTCAGACCAAGCTAGTAATGAATTAGCATATGCTTTTGCATTAATTTCTGCAGTACTTGCAGCACCATATGCATCATATGTGTTATCTCCAATTAAACCAGTAATATCAGCTTTAGCTACAGCTGTTACACTAGCAATATGACTAGTAGAATCTGTTGAGAATTTATAGAATCCTGAGGCTTTACTTGGAGCACTACCTGCAGGGTGAGTATATACTGTATTTGTAGCAGCAATAGTTAATTGCCCTGCAGCAGGAGTTAGTGTAACGTTAGATCCAGCTACAATATTAAGAGCTTTTCCAGCTGAACCATTAAATGTATATTTACTAGTTCCTTCTGCACTTCCTCCAGCAACAGTAAGCGTTAAAGCATGGCCTACTTTATCCGCAGTTCCTGCAGTCGCAGGTTTACCAATTAATACTTTTTGAGGTTCACCATTACGTGGTGTAACAGTAAATGATCCATCTGTGCCATTTGCAAATACATAAGTAGTATTTGTATCAGTTGGGAATGCCCAAGTTCCATCACCTCTTAAAAACGCAGCTTGTTTTCCTGCATCAGGAGCAGGAACAATACCTGCTGCACCTGCTGTATTTGATGTTGCGGCTGTCATTTCTGCTACTGATCCAGAAATTGTTACAGTTGTACTACTTTTAGATGCAGATAGTGTTAAAGGAGCAGTGCCAGATGCATTTATAGTTCCAACTCCACCTAAACCAGATAAGGTTGGTGCAGCTGGTATAGTACCAGTAATTATATCTGTAATATGGCCAGAACTATCAGCTGTAATACCTGTAACAACTTTACCACCAGCAGTAACAGGAGAACCAGCGGTTCCTATAAGAGTTGTTCCATTAGCAGGTTTATAGTGATTATCTACAGAAGTTACTTTTGTGTCAGTAAAGACAGCGTTTGAAGGTACGCTAGTGGCGATAGTATATGTACCATCTTTAATAACTTTACCTGTAGCTCCATCAAATACTGCAATATGACCTGCTGTCGCAGAAGCTGGGCCAGTTACTGCGCCATCAATATTAGCCTGAACAACTGTTCAATCTGCATTAACTACTGTAGTACCACTAACAGGACCGTTATTAATAGCAATTAGCATATCTCCAACCTCACACTTGATTCCCGCATAAGTTCCAGCAGTAATTACTTTATAGGTCCAACCTACTTTATATCCGTTAGCTGGAACTTTAGTAACAGTACCGTCTGTGCCTAATGTTCCTTTATAAATCATTGCATCAGCTGCAGTGATCTTATTATCAATAGCTGCAACGACAGCAGCAGCAGTTGGGATTGCAGTTGAACTACTAGCTAAAGTTGTTTGTACAGAGTAACCATTTTCAATAACTCCTGTTGTATTATTAAACTTAGGAATATATCCAGCAGTTGTTGTGGCATCTGTTTTAGTAACGTTATTTTTAATACTTGGAGAGACAATTACTGTTTGAGTTTCGCCATTACTTGGAGTTACTTTAAATCCATTTGATGCTCCCTGAAATGTATACGTTGTATTAGTATCTGTAGCAGGAATACCAAGAGCTGTTATATCTGTTTTAGTTACTGCTGCTGTACTTGTGACATGTCCAAACTTATCAGTTGCAATTTTATACAACCCTGATGTTTTCGCAGCAGCTCCTGCTGGAACAGCATGAGAGATAGTACGACTTTCTGCCAGATTTCCACCTCCAGATAACCCGCCTGTTCCTGTTATCGTAATTGTTTTATCTACTTTTTTATCTAACGCTGCAGCTACAGAACTTGCTGACGCTATATCATTAAAATCTACTTCAACAGTAGTATTATCTGATCTGGTAATTGTTAATTTATTACTTAATAATTGTGCATCTTTAAGCCCAATACCAAATACATCATATCCTGTATCTGTTTTAACTTTAATAGATTGAGTTGTTATATCAAACCAAAGATTTCCAGTTTCGATTGTAGTAGGCTCTGTCGCCTTTTTAAAAAACTTAATTGTTTCCATATTTATTTTTTTAAATTTTAATCCCCCCCCTTCACTAAATGTGAGGAAGGAGGAAATTATTACTTATTCAATTTTTGATCAAAATATATTAAGCTTACCGTCTGTTCCAACTTGGATAGATGAACTTGTTGATACTAATTTAGACATATCTACAGCTAAACCTCTAGAAGTACCTTCAACAGTTACCTTAATAGTATTATCGGGACTAGTAATAGATGTAATGCCACCTGTAACAGCAGTTTTAATACTATTACTAAGAGCTTTCATACCTTCAGCAACTGTTTGATCTGCACCAATTTCAGCACCGCCAGTAATTGCTACTCCTACTTTTATATTGTTACCAGCAACCCTTGCCCTGTTTACTCTAAGTCCACTTTCAGATTTTGCTAATATATTATCAGAAACAGGATCAATTTTAACATCAATAACATTCGCTTCTGAAATCTCAACAGCATCACCAGCTGTAAGAGCTTCTTGCTTACCTCCAACAGATGTTTGTAAATTCGCAATATCAGCCTTATTCGTTCTAATCTGATTTAAATCTGTATCTGAAATTAGACCTGAGCCTTCAACCTTATCAACTTTATTTGCAAGTTGATTAGTAACAGTAGTAATCTGTCCTTTTAAAGCTGTATCAGCTGCTTCAAGTTCTGTTTTTGCTGCAGAAATAGCGCCATCTACTTGTGATTCAGTATAGTAGCCTGAAAGATCAATTGTACCTCCCAGAGGGTCCCAAGCTGCACCATCCCAGGCATAATTTGTACCTGCAGGAGTAGTACCATGAGCAGCAACTACATTCCAAACATCACCTTTCTTATTTCCTTTAGTAGGAAGTTCTTCGTAAGTATCTTTAGTACCTTTGTAGTCAAGAGCTGCAGCTACAGAAGCTTTTAGTTCATCTACAAGAGTTTTTAAAGCTTTACCTTGTGCTGCAGAAAGAGCAGCATCAGTTCTATCACTTTCAAGTGAGTTAATAATCTCTACAACTGTGCCAGTTGCAAGAGGTTCCCAAACTCGGTTAGAACCATCAGCATCAAAGCCTTTTAATACATAAGTGGTTTTATTTTCCTTTACATATACTAAAAGGCCTTCTACTAACTGAATAGTAAGCATTGAATCACGTTCAGCAATTGTAGCTTGAACCGTTCTATTATCTAATGGTAGATTCGCACCTAAATCAAAACCTGAACCTACCGAAATACCTTTACCAAAAAATTCTGCCATAATTAGTTAAAGTTTACATAGTAAGTACTAGGTTGTGTCATCTTACCAGATAAATATACTGTGTAATTAACAGCTTGACCATCTAAACCAGTAACCGAAACTGTACTAGTTGCATATGAACTAGTTACATCAAGGCTGTTACTGTCTTTAATATTTGAAACTGTCCATCCTGCTGGAGCTGCAAAACAGATATATTGTTCAGAAATAGGACCAGAAACTTTAATAGTTTTCTTTGCAGAAACTGTTTTAGTCATTCCTTTAAAAACCTCTTCTGTAATTGCATTTGTAGAAACTAAACCTGAATAAGCTGCACGATAACCTGTTACAGTTGTTTTTTCAGAATCTACACTTCCAGCCGTAAGTGGAGTTTGATAATTATTTCCTTTTGAATCTTTAGGTTGAGGACCTTCAGCATAAGCTGCACGATAGTAGTAATCCATTGCACCAGCTACTACTTTCTCTGGCAAAGATTCTACTTCACTTGAACTATATAGAATCTTAGAAGCTTCCATATCCTGTGCACCAGCTCTATTGTTTTGTTTTTTTTCTGCCAGAGTAATCGCACCTGCATTAAAACTTACATTAAAGTTTGCCGCAGTAGGAGCATTTACTCCAATTTCCTGAACATTCTGATAACTCTCTAAAGAAATACTTGCAGAAGGAGCAGTAAATGTGGGGTTAACTGTTGGGAAGATAAGAGTATCAAAGATCTTATCATAACTCTTACCTGTAAGCTGTGCTACAGTTGTACCAGCATCAATACCTCCAAGTTTCTCTACAGTTGCTACTGTAGGATCTAATGAAGACTCATAAGAACCACTTGCTGTAGGATCTAAACTATCAAGTTTAGTTTTATCTTCCTTAGACATAAGACCGTCTGCAGTAACTGTAGCTTTACCTAGTAACAAAGTTGTAGAGGTGGAATCTGTATATGTAATTACAATCCCATTAGCATTGGCATTTAATGCTACATTTGATACTTTCTTATTAGAATCGCCACCATATTCAGTGCCATTCATAATAATTTTCTTAGTATCTGTGGCAAAATAAATACCATCAACATGCGTAGTGGAATTATAAGAAGCTTGTGGACCTCTATAAAATTTTACAACACGATTAGCCATGTTTTAAAAATTAATTGTTAACATCTTTTCAAATTGTAGAGGAAACCTCTTCAATTTTATCTTCTAATTTTTGTATCTGTTGATCCATTTCACTTTTAGTATAATAATCTTTTAAATCTACTGTTATTTGTCCACTTCCTCATTTTTCTCACATATATACATCTTCTGTAGTACTTGGAGAATGAACAACAATATATTCTTCAAATAAGTCGGGAAGTACTGTTGATGTTGCAGGTATTATATACAATTTTCCTAACTTATCAACAGTTGGATCTCCTAACTCTTCAAAACTATTTGCAAATCTTATTTCAAATCCTGATATATTAGGAAAAGATTTTCAAGCAGTTTCAAATTGTTCTTGTGTAAGAGTACCACCAACAGCAATATAAGAATTGTATAAAAAGTCTTGAACTGAATATTCATCCATGGATTCATCACAAGGATCATATCAAATCTTATCGTGCTCTGGTTCGTTATTTGGAAAATCAGATTGACATCCGATTGCTATATTTTCATCACCAGGATCTCCTTTTTCTCCCTGAGGAATTCCAAATTTAAGATTTGCATCACTAATATCTGGATTTAAGTCAGTTACATAAGGTTGTGCATCTGGTGCTAATTTTTCTACTTCAGAAACTACAGTTACTGTAGCAGGTTTTCCTTTAGGAACTTTTACATTTAAAGCTCATTCTCTAGGAGCATTAGTTTTATCTATTACTAAAGATGGTCTTTGATCTCACTCAACAGTTTCAATAGTTCCTGCATTAAATCTAGGAAGAACAGAACCAGTAGAAGTAATCACTTTACTTGATTCCATAGTTAATTCCAAATGACCTTCTGCATCACTAATATTAACTGATTTAATACTATCTCCTCTTAATTCTTCTAAATAGCATAGTGTAACCCATTCACTAGTAGGATCTCCTAAATATCCCCATAGAATTCTATCATCTGTTAAATTATCAGGATCTCCAAATTTTCTAACAAGTGCAGGAGTTTTTCCAGGTTCTCCTTGATCTCCAATTGCTCTACCTAATAACTTTCAAGAAATACCTTCATCATAAGTTATATACCAGTTATTATTAACAATTTTAAATTCAGGAGTTATCCCATCTTTACCGTCCTTACCAGCACGTCCATCAACGCCATCTTTTCCAGGATCTCCTTTACTTCCTGTAGCTCTACCAACTTTTTCCCAATTTATACCTTTATCATAAGATACTTCTCAGTTTCCTAATGAAATTCTAAATTTTGGTTGGATTGCATCTTTTCCTTTTTCTCCAGTAGCTCCTCGATCACCTTTAGCCTTGCCTAATTGCGTCCAATTCGTTCCGTTGTCATAGGAAATCCACCAATAATCATTTTCGATTTTGAATTCAGGAGTTATACCATCAGCTCCATTTTTACCAGGTTTTCCATCAGTTCCATTTTTACCAGGATCTCCTTTTAAACCTTGTGCAGAAATTTTTTGTCCATTTTCATCAAGTATTCATCTAGGAGATTCTCCATTAATAGATACAGTCCAATAATAAGTATTATTTAATGTATCTTTTTTGATACCTACAATTGGAGTATCTCCTGGTTCTCCTTTTAGATTTTCTATAGGAGTTGATGAAGGAGAAGTATTACTTTCTTTCCAAGAAATTATTCCATTTTTAACTTCAGGAACTCATACTTTACCAACAGGTCCTTCAACTCCTGCCATTACAAAAGCTCAGAAAAGATTTGGTTTAATACCAATAATTTTATCGTTTTCTCGAACTAATTCAGGCATATTTAACGAAGATGATGTATGACTTCTAATGCAAGACAATAAAGCTCCTTCAAATGATACAAAATCTACAATATATTCGTCATTAAAATAGTGAGTATTTGTTATTCATTCTCCCGCCATCTTAAAGGAAGTTCCTTTATAGAAATCTCTTGAATTATAAGCTCCAGAATACTCTCTTGAATTTTGTAGATCTATAGTAGGTAATATATTATTTTTCTTCATAGTTTATTATTTTGACCCTAATATTAAAAATGGAACACTAATACTTGTTGTTGGTACTTTGCCATCTCCAGTTCTTACATCTAAAGAAGCCCCATTAATTCTGCCTCTTGCAGAACCATAAAACATTTTTAACAAAGCCCCATCTCATATAGGTTGTGAAATAGCTACAGTAGTTATTGATAGAGTTCTACCAGGATAAATACTTGTTAAATTTAAATTTGCAGCAAAATTTCCAGATTGACTCACAGTTAATACTAAGTCAGTTCTACACCTATAAAAAGAAGATAAAGATGGCACACCAGATGAATTAAAATAGACTTCTCCACATGCTAAAAACGAATCACTATTATAATCATCATAACTTCTATAATAAAGATCTGAACGTAGTGTTCCATTCTGCTTTCATGTTTTCAGCTCAAAATCTGATGTATTTTCTACCCAAATTGTTCCAACATAGTAGTTACTTACTATTGAGGATGGAACGAATTTAAATTCTACTACACCTCCTGCAGGAAGCAAAATTTGGGAAGCATTAAAAAGAATTGGTTCATCATAAGAGAATAATAGCCTACCATTGTAATATCCACAAATTTTAATAGATTCATCATCATGGCCATTATCAAATGGGTATACAAATAATTGTTTATCCGACTTGTTATAAATTGCACCAGAATATGAACCATCAATATTTAATTGATATTTAGAAGCATCTATTTTAAGTATTACATCTTCATGTATGGTTGGAGAATATACAATTTCTGAGTACAATGAATCTAATACATGTGGATCAGATGATTGAGTCAGTGTATATTGTTTAGTATTTTGAATAAGTGCATTATTAATTTTAATATTTGTTAAGTCAACACTTCCATCATCCCCAAATTTAATTTTTCCTGCAGCCATATGTCCAGCTCCAGTTCTAAAATTAAATAGTATATTTGGAGTAAATACACCTCCTGTAGGAGTTTCTGGATTAAAATTCTGGTATTGAGTAGATACTTGCCCACTAGAATCAATCCCTTGCTGACTAAACATATAGTTTCCATTAAATACAGCAGATCCAATAAGACCGTTAGCGATAATCCCAATTTTAGTATACAGCGCTTCAAATGCATCTAATTTAACTCAACTATTACTAGTATCAGTGCTAGGAGATTCATTACTGTGTAATGTTCCTTGCCAAGTTCCTACTATATTTAAAACGTAATAGCTAGCATCATTAGAATCATATACATAAGGAGTTTTATCTGCGGTTCCTTGATATACAGTATTAACATTATAAATACCTTCAGGATAAATTATTTGTCCTTTAGAACCATTCTCTCCATTTAATCCATTAGTTCCACTTAATTTAGTGGGAGTACTCCAGCTACCTTCAATTGTGCCAACTTTATCAGTATTACTTGTATAATTTACTCTGGCTTGAATAAACCAAATATAAGGAGTCTCTTCAGTAGGAGTTGGAACTGCTAAATTCCAACCTGTTGGCTGTCTTGTTGTTCCAGGAGTACTCGTTCCTCCATAAACAGTTGTAGTTCCTAAGCAATAACGAACTTCAATACCAATTCCAGGTAAACCATCAACTCCGTCTTTACCTGCAGGACCAGGATCACCAGTAACACCAGGTTCTCCTTTTATTTTAGTCCATTTATAATCAGAAGGATCGTTACTATCGTTTATATTAAAATCTACATATACTCCAATCCAAGCACCTGGATCTTCTCCATTATTGCCTGTAAAAGTTGTTCCTCCATTATTAGAGTATTTAATATGTAGATAGCTTGTTTTTCCATCTTCTCCATTAGAACCATCAGTTCCGTTTGTTCCATCTTTTCCGTCTTTTCCGTTTGTTCCATCTTTTCCGTCTTTTCCGTCTTTTCCATCAGCTCCTTTAGGTAATCCAAAACTAAATTTGAATATATCTCTCTCTAAAACTACATTAGCATTAGCCTGAGTAGTTGAAGAGACATTTACTACTTCTGCATCAAAATTAGGAATTTCTCCGCCGCCAGAAATAGTTTTCCATTCAGTATCATAATCAGCATTAGACTTTTTAACTAAAGCTTGACCTGTAGTACCTCCAGGAACTACTCCTACTCCATCTGTTCCATTCTGACCTGGATTACCTGTTGCTTGTCCTATATCTTCTCATGTTTGTCCTTCATTCATTGAAAGCATTCAACGACCATTTTCTATTTTTAATTGAGGAGTAATACCGTTTTCTCCAGATGGACCTGTAGGCCCAATATCTCCAGGATCACCTTTTTCTCCTTTACCACTATTTCCCATGATAAAAGCTCAATAAGGATTTGGTTCTACTCCAATAATTATGTCGTTTTCATAGATCAACATAGGTTTATTTCATTCTGATGATAAATGACCTCTTAGACAATACAGTAAACTACCATTGTAAGATATAAAATCAACAATATGTTCATCATTAAAATAATGAGTATTAGGGGCTCAAGCACCTGCCATTTTGAAAGAGGTGCCTCTATAAAAGTCTCTAGAACTATACATATTGTAATATTCTTGTGAGCTTACTGCATCTTCTACGATTACATTAACATTAGATCTCTTCATAATATTGAATTATTTTAATTATTTCACTATTAGTTGGATTTCCGTGTTCAATATAATCAATTGCATTAACAATCTCATTCATTGTAAACAATGATTTCTTGTTAGGTAAATGTCCAATATTAATATTAATTAACTCTTGAACAAATATTTTATATAATTCATTATATAGAATTTCCACAACCACAACTATTATTTATATTACCTAACTCTTCTCCACATAAGGAATTACATGAAGATAAGTTATCTAATATTCGTTGTGCTTCTGTAAAGTTTCCCATATCTTTTAGATAATCAAACACATACATAGCACTTAATAAGAAATCTCTTCGATCTCTTAAACTTTCATTTGTATTACATTTATCATAACTACATATCTTACTGTTACTCAACAGTAATTGCCGTTGCAAATATACTAAACATCTTTGTAATTTACAAACACTAAACACATTTTTTATTGGACAATAGAAAGTTTGTGATGCTTTATTTTCCTGAACTAAATCGTATGCCACTTTGTAGTTAACAATAACTTCAGAATTTTTAATTACTTCGTCTAAAGTATGTCCATCCTGATTTGTAATATTAGACTTATATAATTTTCCTTTAAAGAAAAATAATTCATCTATTAGGTTAATATATTTATCAGGTTCGTCTTCATCTTGAAAATAACTTAATTGAGGAATTACTAATTTATAATAAGAATATGTACCATCAATATCTAACATAAACTCAGATGCAAATCTAGTTAAATATTGTCCTCTATTATGTAGTTCTTTTCTTATTTTAACTGATTTAGGAAGTAGATTCTTATCAGTATTATAAGATAGGAATTCTAACATTATATACTGATTTAAATCTACTCCTAAAGCTAAATAATCACTATTATCTACAGCAATTAATTTACAATCAGATCTAACAATTACATCAATATTTATTTTTTTATTCATATTATACAACTTGTTTTATTTTATCATTATAAGGATTAGTATCAACTGTTTCTGCAGCTTGAATTTGAACTTGTTGCTGTTTTGTTTCAATAAGTTTATCGTTATAATCCTTATCGTTTTTAACTTTTTCTCTTTCAATAGCTACTTTTTCAGCTTCAAGTTGTAGTCTAGCTTGACTATTTTGTTCAAGTTGATTTTGTGATTGACCTAATTCCCTTTGTAATTGTTCATTTTGTTTCTGTAACTGTTGCAGATTTTGTTCATATTGCTGAAGTTGTTGCTGCAACTGAGAAACACTATTATTTTCTTCCTTCTTAACAGCAGTAGCTTTAGCTACATAACGTTTAAGTTCGGACATACTATTGGCAGTTGCAATACTTACTGCCATATCGGGATCTGACATTCCAGCTTTAATTAATTCAATATTAAGAGCCTTTACAGTTTCCATATCTTTAAAAGACTTAGAACTATCCTCAATATGTAAATCAAAATCTGTAAGTGTATAATGTTCAGGAAGTGCAGTAAATATTCTTGAATATTTATTACCTAACACAATAGTACCAGTAATACCATTTGGATATACTAATTTAGCTAAATTAAGCATATCATAATTAGCTTCTTTATAAATGATATCCATGGTCTCAAAATATTGTTTAGTTAATAAACCTGACATTTTAACTCCAAGTTGAACATTAGAAACTGCATCTCTCTGTTCATATTGAGCTAATCTTTCAGGTAACACTCCTGTAATTGAAGAAGCTTGTTGTTCTACAGCTTGAATAGCTAATTGAATGCCTTGAATAGCCTGAGCTTTAACAGTATCATCAAATCCATTAAAAATCGTATTAGGCATACCTTCACTACCTTCTTCCTTACTATTTATTAATGCTAAACCATTCTTTTTATATGCTTGCCAAGCTTTAACTCTATCCGTTAATTTTTCACCTAAAAATGAAGGAATAAAAGAAACATCCATCCAATCTCCAACTCCTCCTGAAGAAGCAATAAGATTATCTCTAAAATATATAAGTAAATCATATTTCATTGTTTATTCGATATAGGTCGTTAATCTATATCCGTCTTTTCGACTGCTGCATGTCACCATGCAGATTAGACTATATCATACAAATTTGATTTAAAATTAATTCAAATAAATTCTGTTTCATTATATTTCATAACTACTTATAATTAACTTTAAATTAAACTTGTCCCCGCACTTCCACTTACTTAAGTGTACTCCTTTCGGATAGTCGTTGAACTTTCAAAGATATTTCTATCTAAGCTTAGCTGCTGATTGTCTTAAATTTACTATTATTCAATTTAAGGTTTTCCAGCAATTCACGGGGTTTATACAGGACTCATATAATTTAATCCTGTAGGTCCATAGTATGTGCTATTAATGAATATGGATCTCCATTTTTATCTAAGAAAAACATTCCGTTAACAGATAATCTACATCTACTAGGACAATCTGCACTTCTTACAATATACTTTGATTCTCCACGAGTAATATATACTTCTGAACCAATTTTTACTCCTTCATGTCTTGTTAATTCTCCAGTTTTATAATCTGCTTCAATTCATTCAACTTCATATACAGGAATAAGATGATTCTTTATAGGTTCTATTGAATCATAATCTCCAGGCCATCCTGGATGTGCTTCAAGTCCTGCAAGAATACCTGTATGTAAATTATCAGCTCGTAAATTAGGCTCAGCAGGTTTACCAACATATCTAACCAAATAAGTAGGAGATGTTGAATCTGCAGTTTGTTGCATATCTCTAATTTTCTTAGCTGCTTCTGTAGTTAATTCTGATCTGAATGTATTTAAGATATCCTCTCTTGACATTCATTTTCTAATAACAACTCTCTTAGAATCTGCAAGATAAGGAGAATTTGGATTACGTTCTATAAATGTATTAACGGGATTTAAAATTTCAATATTGACATTTGAATTACTTTCTGTAGGTTTTACTCTATAGTAACAAGTACCTGTAACAAGTAAATCTGTAAGTAATTCTGCCATTTTACGTTTTAAATCGATGTTTCTTGATTGTCTTAAATAATCAAGAATATTTTGTGCAGCAATTTCATATTCCGAAACAAAAGATTGATCAATATCTTGTTGAATTGAGTTGATTTCTTTTTCAATAAAAGGATCATTTACAATTTCTTTATTTTCAATAATAGCTGCAATAATGTTATTCTTTAAATACTGTTGCAAATAATTAAATACTTCTGCACTAATTTTAAGTTGCTTTTCTCTCATTATATTTGAAACAGTCTTCTCATCCTTACAAGATACTTTTAAATCTTGATTTAAACCTAGATATTCTCCAACTAATACATCAATATGTTTCTTAATTAATGGTGTAAAACTAACTGATGTAGGAGTCCCAATTCCGTAATTTTCTTCTAGGTGTTTGAATTGATCTGCATCTCTACGACAATGATAATATCCATAAGCTTTTCTTATAGCAACTTTATCATATACAAGATTACCTATCGCATCATTAATCTTCTTTACTTCATTCTCTATCACCATATTCTAATACTATATATTGATTTCCTTCACCTGGAGTAGTCATTTCTCCAGAATAATATTTTGTTCTATCTAGTTGTCTGTTTCTAAGTTCTTTTTCAAGAAATTCGAAAAAACCTTCTTCATCACCTTCATAGACTAAAACTAATGGAGCTTTTCATTGATTCAAATCTAAACTTAATTTCCATTGATTACCATCTATAGTTAATGTAAAGTCTCCAGTGTAATATGCACACATAGCCTTTTCAATTATTTCATATACTTTATCAACGAGTTCCATTCTTTTGCGGTATTACTCCATATTCTTTATAGCCTTTTTCATTAGTGAACCATCCAATATTTTTTCATTCTTTTGCTAATTTATCCTGAGCAGCAGGCCGTATATTCATTAATTCTTCATCTGCAATTTCTGCCATTTCCATAGCTGCAATAATATCGAACTTTCGTTTATTTTCTCAAGAATATTTTAACAATTGCTCAAGCATTTCATCAATATCAATTGAATAACAGTAATCATTAACAAAATTATTAATTAATTCAAGACCGTGCTTGATAATAGCTTCTGTAGCTGGTACACCAATCATTTGTGAGTTGCCTCTTTTCATATCTCCAAGAGTTGAAGCAGGACGTTTCATAAATAGACTATCTTTCTTTTTTTCTTTAAAATATGTAACAATACTAATCTTAGTATGTTCTAGTAGTGCTTTACAATTATATCATACTAATAATTTCATTGCTACATCATATGCTTCTCGAATATCTCGAGGACGATCTTTATAGATCGCAACATATTTCGCTTCTTGTAATCCACATATACGTTTCTTAATAACTATACAGAAATCAGATACATCTGTTGAGGTAGAAGAATCTCCAGAACCTTGGTCAATAGAGTCTATTCCTGCAACATATAGATTTTTTAATACAAGACCGTCTTCATCTCGAAGTGGTCTTTCGTATATAGTAATTTTACTATTTGGATTACTTACAACTTTTACTTTTGTTAAATCAGGAGTATCTCCAGAACGATCTCATAATAATGATACATATTCTGGTTTTAATCCTGCTTTAAATATCCTAATTTGGGTTAATCTATCTGCAATTGCAATTGAATCAAAGATATTTTCACCCTGTTTATACAACGCTTCATTTGGAATAAAACAGTGCTCTGCACAATAATCAAGTAGATCTTTACCACTTAGCTTTTTACGTTCTTCCTCATAAAACTTTTTAAATTCTTCAGATTGTGTAACTCCTCTTGTATCTAAAAATTCTTCTCGTAAACTAAACTTATGAGCTGGAATAAAGAAAGCTGTTAATTGTGGCTTTCTATCTTCTGTATCATAGTTTTTATATGGAAGTACATTATATCCTTCTGGTTTTGCAAAAATGTTTGATAAACCTTCAAGTGCCATATCATCACCACCTGTACCTAAAGCAATACGTGTTCCAAAATGATAACCACCAAGCTCAACAAGGGCATTACCTTGAATCCAACTTTTAGTTAAATATTTATTAGATCCTGCTTCTTCATAGATTAATCTATCGACACGATCACCACGAATCTTATCAGATGTATCAGCAATTACTGAATCAATTTCTGACATTCAACCATATTCAACTCCATCAGGAGTAACTTGAGATGCACGTTTAGTATCTGCATTATTAACTTTTTGCCGTAAATGGCGCATACCTCCATTAGTATTCATGTCTAATCAGTTTAACTGCTTTCAACATTTAGTTTTTAAAGGAGTAAGTTTACCTTCTGCAGCACAAGTTAATAAAGAACGATAACCTCTATTAGTTATATAAGGTCTTACTGCTAAACAAGCAACAATCTCAGATAGTCCAATACCACGAGCTTTTAATATAGCTACATCTTTATGTAGTCTTTCAGCCATTTCAACATAATGAAAGAATTCATATTGTTTAGCTAGAAATGTAGGAAACTTTTCATTACGACCAGCTCCACCTCTAGCTCCTTCAGAAATAACTTCCATTCTATAGAAATTTAAAAAGAAATAATGATCTCCTGTAATTCTATATTTACCAACTGTATAACCTTCAGTACAACGTTTATATTGTTCTCTTCAGAAATCATTATAAGGCTTTGAATCTGCAGGATATTCAGTATATGATCCAGTTCTATCATAAATTTGAGCTAGTTCATTAAAAGGAGTAGGATCAAAATCTAAACCTTGAGTTTCATTAATTGGGCGGTATCCAGTTAATTCATATGATAACTCTGGATCAAAGTAAAGTACGTCTTCGGTGACCGCCACATCTCACAAACCATCTCTCTTTTTATAAAAATCAGTTGCAGTATACTCAAATTGTTCTGTAGTATCTTCTTTCTGATCTCCAAGCATTTCTTGTAATTGCTTTTTTAATTCTTCTTCAAATTTATCTGAAAAAGATTGAGGAGTTGGTTCAGGACCTTTTATTGATTCTCTAAGCTCTTTATATTTCTCTTTAGTTGTTTTCTTTCTTTTGACTTCTGATTCTTCTTTATTTTTTATCTGTTCAAGCATTTTTTTACGTGCTTGAGACATTGAAGATTTAATTGTCTTTACCATACTTAACTATCCATAAATCCAGGTTTTACATCACCTCTATTTTTAGCATTGGATTGCATTTGATCTTTTTTATAATTAAGCTCAAGTTCTTTTAATTTATCTGCCATAACTCCAATACTAGCAATATCAGCTAATACATCTTTTGCCTTAAAGATAGGTTTACTATTATTATCTCTCTCTTCAAGGTCTATATTATCTAAAGATACTCTCATTTTTTCAAGAGTTCGATACGCTGTTTTTATAAGGCTAAGTATTCTAGAAGAATCTTTGATTTCCATGTATTTTCTAACTGCTGCATGGAAGACTGGATCGTCTCATTCTTCTTGAGTTAATCCAGAATCTTCCATAGCTGCATCATGCTTTTGTCTCTCTAAGTATTGTTGATATGGACTTTTCCAGTCACAAAACAACCATATATATTTAAATTCTCTTCAAGCTCTTAACCTCTTTGTTCCTTTTGGATCTTCTTTACATTTATTTCTTTCTGTATCTCACAGCGCTGCAAACTCCTTTATTAATAGTATTTCGTATTCGTTAATCTTTAGATTACATGTTACATTATCATAAAGGAATAAATCTAGCATTACTTATTTTAGATTAAAACGTTTATTAAATGCTTTGTCTCGTTTATCATATTCTTGTCTTTCAACTTTTTTATCTCTAAATTTTCACCACTTAGGATTATTAGAACGTGACATGCTACTTAAATCGTTTGTATATGTTGTATCTCTTTTATCTGCACTTATATCTCTATATGAACGCTTTCCTTTTGGATTTGTTACAATTTCTCTTATAGATCCATCTGAATTAATTATTCTTTCAGATTTATATCCATTAGATTTAGCTTGTTCAGTATCAGCTGTACCATTTGCCCAGTAAGGAATACCTGTCGGATGTAAGAATTTTAATAGATTCTGTTGTCTAGGTGTATATTGTTCTGGAGCAAACTCATCTAATTTTCTTTCTGCATTAGAAATAATAGGATTTGCAATTCTATTAACCATAACAGGATTATAACCTATTTTAATTAAAGAATCTCTAACTAATCCTGTAGTATTAAATACATCATGTACATTGTGATCTCCTGTCCTATTGTTTAGCGCCTTAGTAACAGCTACACTATCATTTGGATTAACCTTTACTTTAGTTGTAGTTTTACCCCCTTCTTGGAAAAATGAACCAAGGTTTCTTGGATTGATGCGGTGTTCAACAGGAATAGATCCTAAAGTAGCATTATTTCCATAATTGACCGACATACTTCTAGGTCCTACATATCTACTATCAAACCTATTAGGATTACCTAAATTAGATGCCACTATGTAATCACTATATGAAGGATTAGTTATAACTAATTCTTCATTCATATTTGTAGGTCTAATTCCTTTAGCTGCAGACATTCCAGCTTCTTCTGCTCCAGAAATATTTCTTGATCCAAGATTAGATTGTGGAAGTTTTGGTTTCTTAGGAGCAGGTCTTGTTGGAGCTAATTGAGTTCCATATAATTTTCCATTTCAAGTAAAGCTAGTAAGTCCTGCACTTCTAGCTGCTGCAAAAGCTTGATTGAAATTACCTTGAGATAAATCAGGAGTAACATTAGTTTGTACATTTACTTTAGGAGTAATTCCAGTTTTCATAGATACTCCAAAAGATAAAGGTTGAGAAACAATTGAACCTTCAGTTTTTGTTACTTTAGGTTTAGAATTATCTCCTACAATATTTTTCATTGCAGCTGCTTTAACTTCTCTTCTACTTAATCCAAGATCTTGATCCTTAATAGCAGATTTCATATTTCTATATGCAGTACGATTGAATTTAGAAGATTTCTTACCTTCTTTTACAACCTTCTTATTTTCTTTACGTTCATTCTTTGCAGATCCTCCATTCTTAAATTTATTAACAAGATAAGCAAGTTTACCTCCTTGTTTAAACATTCCTGCAGATTGTTCTTGTTTAAATTGATTAATCAATCCAGAAATAGTATTCATACCATCTTCTGTTTGTGCTAACTCATTTAATTTTCCTACAATTTCTTCAGGTGTTTTATTTTGGAATTCTTCTACTTTAGATGGAAGTCATTGAACAAATTGCATTAATTCTTCTTGTTCCATGATGATATTGTTTTATTGTTAAATATCTGTTGTAGAGCAAGTAATTTCAAATTTATTATATTTAGGGTCTAAAGGTTGCGAAGGATAAATCCAAATAGGAGTAGTATTTGGAGTAGTTGTAATTGTATAATTCTGTCCTTCCAAAAACTCTTTAATTTCAGCTACAGTGCCTTCTATTGTTATACCATTGTTTAAATAAGCTTTCATAATTACTTGTTCTTATAAAATTTTAAATCTTTTGTTGAGAATACTGCTTCACGTAAAACCATATTCTTATCAAATCATCTACATTTAATACCTTTAAAGATATTAGTTATTTCATTACCATGTTTGTATGATTGTGTAATTTTTTCTACTACATACATAACAGGAGATGTAAGTTTACCATGTTTTAAAGTAACTACATCTCCTGGGTTAAAAAACGTTTTTTCAATTTCGTTTATCATATTATTCTTTGTCCTTTTCAATTACTCGACATATAATGTTTTGTTCACTGATAGCGTAATAACCCATATTATTGAATGGAACAGGTACTACAGAATTTCTGTAATATATATCCTCTCCAGGTTTTACGTATTTACATTCGGGTCCTGCAGAAATAACAGTACCACATGCAATAAATTGTTCAGCTCTCTCCATCTCACCAGTATCATCAGACTTATATGTATCTGCAAAAAGATCTCCTGGAAGAATTAAACCTGAAGCACTTGTCTTAATTTCTCTATAAGGATTTTTTTCAAATGGTTTTATAATAACAGTATATCCTGTTGCAGCTACCCTCATTTTAGATGCATCTTTTGTGCCTTTGTTTAATTCAAGTAATCTATTTGCTGTTAAAAGCTGTTCTTCTTCCATTTTTTTATTGAGAGCAGCAATTTCTTCAGGAGTTAATTCCTTTGTTTCATGTTTAACGTTTGCTCCCATAAGATGAACTCCCATTTCTTGCATGTGTGCATTTCCTAAAAGATTTTTTCCCATAATCATTTACATTTTTAAATTTAACTTATTACCATTTATTTATTAAGCATCTTGCGTATGCAAGTCTTGTTTTTGCAGATAATCTACATCCGCATCCTTTTCTATATCCAATTTTTGGTCTATCTGAATAGTCTGTTTTATTATTTTCATTAATATATAATCTAGGATTACATATCGGACCCATTGGTGTTTCTTTGTATAATGGACATTCTTTACAAATTGCTAATCTTTTTTCAGATAAGTCTTCATTTTTATTAATTGCTTCATTAACATGTCCACTAATAATATCTATTAGTCCCATAATTAAAATACTATAGGTTTATCTAAATCTAATTCAGATTTAATCTTTATATCTCTTTTATAATGTTTTAACATTGTTTCTACATCTGATTTTAAATAATCACATTCATGTTCTGTAATATGATTATTATGGTCAATATGTATTAGTACTAAACGTTTAATATTAAAGTTTGGATTAATTTTCTGTAATAAATATGCATACAATGATAATTGTAATGTATAATGATAAAAATTACAGTCCATAATATTATCCATTGGGAATTTCATCATAGTTCTACTTTTAGTAAATCTATTATAAAATGATTCCTTATCGATTTTCTTATTAGTATTATGTGTAACTATCATTGAATCACCGAATAAAAACGTGTGTGATGGACTGTCAACTTCTAAGCATTGCGTTGCTACTGTATCAACTCTTTCTACAGATATAATATTTCTAAATGTATTCTTATTTTTAGATGGGAAGTCGATATCTTGATTTCTTACTAAAAAGGGATTTAATCCATCAGTTGAAAAACATACATCTCATCCTTTAAATATCTTTCCATTACATTTTTTATCTACTTCAAAAACAGTAGCTTTTATGCCTAATGTACTTACTAACCTTAATAAATCTTCAGCTTGTCATTTCTGAGTAGTTCCCATTACAAATCTTTTTCTAGATTCATGATAGTAACCATCAGTATCCATTAACCCTCTAAGCAAATCAAGTCTTTGTTGATAAGAGGCTCGCATATATAAATCAGGTATAAACTTATTATTTAGTATTCCTAGATCGTTAAGTTTTTTTCTAATATTATATATAGTTCGCATTTCCGCAGATTTTCCGTCAGAAAGATCTCCTCCAAAAGTATATCCTCTATTTTCTATTTCTTCCCATACTTTAGAGTTTATATTAGTGATAATTCCACATGACTTAGAGCCATCTCCTAGTCAACATCCCAGTACATAAGGATCTATAGGAAGTTCTATTTCTGGAAGATTTAGAGGATTTGCGTTCATTATTTTTGGGATATTGTACGAGGTTCTTGGTTTATCAATTAACCACTTTGCAATATCTTCTGTGGTCATAACTACTTCCCTAAATGTTTTATCTATATTCCTAAAAGAAATAAGTCATCTATGTTCATGGTCTGCCACAATCGACTCTCCGTTATCAAAAGTTATTTTAAAACATGGATTGTAATGGATATCTGATTTATGTAACACTTTAGTTATATTTCCTTCTTTATCAAATATCTCTTCTCCCTCCTTTATATCCTTAATAGTTGTCCATCCGTTTTTAGTTGGAATTTTTGTATCTAGAGGGAGTCCTTTATAATCATATATATAAATATCATTCCCATCTTTAATAAGTAAGTCAAGTTGTCCTGCAATTCTTAATAAACCATCTTCTGATTTATAACTAATCATAAATTCAGGATAAACTCCTTTTTCTAAATCTAATTGATAATATCCCTTCTTACAAGTAAATTTTCCTCCAAGACCAAATTTTTTAAGATCTTGTTCTTCAGATTGATAATACATATTCTCAAATTGAGCGTGTATTTTTGTTCCTCTTTCACAAGATTTATTTCTTTCAGTTTCATATGATTGAAGGATCTCAGTACGTTTACTTTCAAATTCTTCTTTACTAATTTTTAATTTTTCAAGAAGTTTTGGATCTCATCTTTTAGTATTTAATAATGAAGTCTTTACGACTTTAAAAATTTCTGAATCAACTAAAGCTTCACAAGCTTTATAAGCAGATCAAAATGCCGAATCAAACTCATTAACATATTTATGTATTAGAGTAGTAACTGATACATAAGGCTTATTATCATATTTATCTAAGTATAGATGTTTTGCATCTGAATAAATAACATCTTCTGTCTCTTTATCTACTTGATAACCATTAACATATTTTTCTTTTACATTATCTAACTTTGGCATTATTTATAACATTTGGTTTTATATATTGTCCTATTATTGCTCCGTATCTAATTAGGTTTTCTTTAATCTCACTTTCTTCATATTCTATATTATTCATATTCTCTCAAGTAAATCCAAGAATTCCAGTTGGAGTTCCAATATCATCTTTTAATAAAATACAAGCGAGATACTCTATATTATTCTTTCTAAATCGATCATATAATACATGATCTAGTGATTCTAAAGCTGTAGAGTCTCCAATAAAAGTTGTATGTGCTTTCAAATAATCTGGAAGCGTTAACCAGCTAAGATGAAAATTATCATACTGTTCTTTAATTGAATGTATACCTTCTCCACATAATTCAAACCTCATTGATCCATACAACCAATCCGAAATACCATTATGATACTGAATAATTCATACTCGATCTGCATTTGACCTATATAAAAGCTTAGGTAATAGATCTTTAACCTTTTTATCATCATCCATTCTACTTACTAGTTCTTGAGTATGTTTTTGTGCTATGTAATCTGAATACTTATCAAATAAGAATGTAGGATTATAACATATTCGTAACGTAATACTTAAAATAAACATAATAATTAAGGCTTTAAGAATACTGCATACTCCATAATCTTTTATATATTGTAAAATTGTCCCTAATCAGGTTAATCCTGAAGTTATATCGGGTTGTTTCTTAGCCATATCTATTTCTTTAAATTATTTATATAATTTTATTTGGATGATGCAAATATATAATAATTTTTTTGTATATCCAAATAAATCAGTAAAATGTTTGTATTTAAATAAAT
>OLWV01000230.1_pt1 | contig 26722 bp, 26 predicted proteins | sample 1644161 | NCBI WGS metagenome assembly OLWV01 (sample SAMEA103958163, study PRJEB25191) | human gut metagenome
ACAGGCGCATAACAAGCAGTTTACGGCGAATGTGCTTCTGAACGGTCAGATAATAGGCACGGGTAAGGGCAAGAGCAAGAAGGAAGTTAAGGGTGATATAGCCAAAATAGTATTTTCCAATATCCGAGACATCAGGAAACAACCGCCGAGAGCGAAGTCAGGTGTAGCTACTCACATTATTGGATCATACGACTTTAAGAGTCGTAAGGTAATTAGTGCTCTGGTACCGATCGAAATAATTAAGCAGGAGAGTTTTGTCCTCCACAATGAAGAGCTTTTGAATGAGGCATATACGTTGCTCACGGAGATTCAGGAACTAACAAATCGAATAGAAGCGATTGGCACAGGAAAAGATAAATCTCAAACAGCATTTGCGAAACGGCTTGCGTCAACTGCCCAAATTCAGTATCAGCTTTCCGATGTCGTTCACGCAATGGCTGAATCCTATAGGTCATCTGAGACACCTGTTGTGTGGAAGGACGTAGAAGAGGATAAGGCACGAATTAAGCGTTGGCTTAGAACCGATGTTTCAGACGGTTTTTTTGGCTTGGGCGGACTGAAACAAGTGGTACAGTTTCTTGGTAATTCCGAGCTTAATGGTACAGATGACGAGAGAGCAAAGCATGAGAAGCTACAAACGCTCTCATACAAATTGCTACTACTTGATGTCAGGACAAATTATACAAGAACTTTTGCTGGAATGTATTTCATTCCTCTTGCAATCCAGAACATTTCTACAATGCAGGATGAGAATATCCATGTGCTTGTGAATATTGAAATCGGTGAAATCGTAGAACCAGATGAGCAGTTGATTTGTGAGGAATGCCAAGGGCTACAAGGTTATCTATGCAGGGATGACGACGACGAAAATGATATTGGTGTAATAGCCGAATTATTTATACTTCCAGAAGATGGTGTCATACATACTGAGAATGTACCAAATCAACCAGTGAAATATACGCCAAAGACACCTGTTTATAATGGGTATGGACTTTCACAACCGGACAAGACAGAAGATGATTATAGGCAAGAATTGGCAGAGTACATTGCATCATCCAGTGGGCACAGATACTATGAATTTGATGTAGAAAAATTACGGCCCAGCGAATGCAGGTGGCTTTGCTGTGGAATGCTAATTAGACCGATAAATGGTAAAATAATACTTAGTTATCAAATTCACTCAACATTTTCTGCGGGCGATTTGAATGGCAAGCTCGAGATAAAGGTAGATTGAAAAAGCGTAGTAATATGGTATTGCGTGGACTGCACATTCATATTGGTTATATGGGAAGCAATGCAATCCGCATCCACTGCGACAAGGTTTGGTATCCAGAGAGCCTGTACCTTCTGGCCATGGTTGACCATCTAAGCAGGACCAGCAGTATTACCATTTGCGAGGATTACGATGACATTCGGAAAACAAAGCTTGCGGCTGAGGTATACCCAGCTGGCATTATAGCCCTGTCTGGCAGTCAGATGAGCGATGTTCCAAAGCAGCAGGCGGTACAGAAAGCGATCCCAGAATTTTTGCGATTTAATATCGTAGAAAACGGAATCAGAGATGCCATTTGAATAGCTGGGAAAAGGGTGTCGCAAATCGCGACACCCTTCATGCGGTGTAAGAATGTTGGTTGGCACTACTGGCACTTTACCGAGGCTGTTTTTCCTCGAAAAGCAATTCCAATCTTGATAATGGAGTCGATGCCGACGCTTTGCAGTTCTGTATCGTATTTTCGATCTTCAATCTGATGAAGGGCTGTATCGGCCAGAGCGTCCAGACTTGCGTATGGATCATTTGTATGCTTAAACTCAAAAAGGAAGCCTGGAATTCCGCGGACCTGCGGTGTCAGCTGAATGTCGAAGCGGCCCAGGCCGGATTCTCGATTGGAGCGACACCCTTTAGAAAAGCCGGTCAAGTTGGCCGGAATTATTTTTTGCCATGGGGCAGTTTCGTCTGCTCGTTTAAAAATTCGTATACACACACCTTTGGGATGCGGTACACGTTCCCAACCCGGAAGCATTTGATCTGCCCACTGTTCAGAAGCTGGCACGCATTTGCCTTGCAGACACCAAGCATTTCCCGAAGCTGGGGGACGGTGACGATATCCGGGTACTCTTCAAAGAGCCGCGCGAAGTCCGTGGATTTCTTTTTCATCTGTGTGACCTCCTAATCAGGGAATTTGAGCTTTCAGAATCCGTCGGTAGTCCGCGTAGTGCGGACTAAGAACATAGTCTATGACGCATTCTTTAGGAATCAAATACTCCCCGCGGATCTTGAAGCTCTTTACGGTTTTGTTTTGAAGAAGCCGCTGTGCCTGAACATAACCTATGCCGCCAAGCATCTGACGGAAATCTTCAAAGCGAACCATGTCTCCGTAGTCCTTCCAATGGGTCTCATAGAACTTTCTGGTTTTCATTTTCTCCCTCCTTGAAACTGGTAGTGTTGGTGAGCATCCCTCCAAACATCCCTCCGAAGCGTCAAAAAACGTGACAAATTGGGTGCTTTAAGATTGTTGTGAGTTCGCCAAGAATGTATTGACTTTTGAAATATTTTTCGCTAAAATACAACCCGTATAAAGAAAAGACAAAGAAATTCTGAAGAATTCTGTGCATCTCTATACTCCCTGATGCAGGCGCATTCCGGATGGGGATTGGCACTTAAAATCTCGTTCTGGTTTCCAGAGTACCGGTTCGAGCCCGGTTAGCGGCACCATTTTTTCAACGGACACTCGGAGATTAAATGCTCTGAGTGTCCTTTTTTTGCTCCAAAATGCCAATAATTGCATTGGCAGAATTGATTTTGGAATTCTCGTCCAGATGCGTGTAAATATTGGCGGTTGTTCCGATGGTACTGTGACCAAGCCACGCCTGAATTTCCTTCATGGGGACACCCTGGGCAAACAGAAGCGTTGCACAGCTATGCCCTTACGGTATAATTACGACAAACCGGAAAAGCCCCGTAGGATCAAGGGTTTTGAGGTTTTCAGTCTGATTTTTTCATCCTTTTCCAAACCGAAAAATCATACTGAAATAAGTCGAATTGCAGGAGGTGTTTCATTAACGACAAATGAATAGCAGAAAGGAACTCAAAACCTTTTGATTCCAAACACAACAGAATATTGGATTTAAGCGAAGCCGTCACTTGTTTTAAGTGGCGGCTTTTGTTGTTTCCAGGGCTGTTATGCAGGCACATGACAACACCCAATCAGAAATGAGGTGAAGTCATTGAACCCACAAATCATCGCCGTTGCCAACCAGAAGGGCGGCGTCGGCAAAACGACTACCTGCGCCAACTTAGGCATCGGGCTGGCGCAGGCCGGAAAGAAGGTGCTGCTGGTGGACGCTGACCCCCAGGCCAGCCTGACCATCAGCCTGGGCAACCCCCAGCCGGACAAGCTGCCCTTCACCCTGTCGGACGCGATGGGCCGCATCCTCATGGACGAGCCGCTGCGTCCCGGCGAGGGCATCCTGCACCACCCGGAGGGCGTGGACCTTATGCCCGCCGACATCCAGCTCTCCGGCATGGAGGTCTCCCTGGTGAACGCCATGAGCCGTGAAACGATCCTGCGGCAATATCTGGACACCGTGAAGGGACAGTATTCCCATATCCTCATCGACTGCCAGCCCTCCCTGGGGATGCTCACGGTCAATGCGCTGGCCGCTGCGGGCAGGATCATAGTCCCCGTCCAGGCGGAGTATCTGCCCGCCAAGGGCCTGGAGCAGCTGCTGTCCACCATCAACAAGGTCAAGCGGCAGCTGAACCCCAAGCTCCAAATCGATGGCATCCTGCTGACGATGGTGGACAACCGCACCAACTTTGCCAAAGAGATCGCCGCCCTGCTGCGGGAGACCTACGGCAGCAAAATCAAGGTGTTCGGCACCGAGATTCCCCACTCGGTTCGAGCCAAGGAGATCAGCGCCGAGGGCAAGAGCATCTTCGCACATGACCCCGGCGGCAAGGTGGCGGAAGCCTATAAAAATCTGACGCGGGAGGTGATAAAACTTGAAAAGCAGCGCGAAAAAAGTAGAGCTGGCCTCAGTCGATGACCTGTTTTCCACCGAGGAAAGCCGCGCCGACGCCCAGCGTGAAAAAGTCATGGAAATTCCCTTGTCGGAGCTGCACCCATTCAAGGATCACCCCTTTAAGGTCAAGGACGATGAGGCCATGATGGAGACCGCCGACAGCATCCGGCAGTACGGCGTACTGGTCCCGGCCATTGCCCGCCCGGACCCTAATGGCGGCTATGAGCTGGTTGCCGGGCACCGGCGGCACCGAGCTAGCGAGCTGGCGGGTAAAGAAACCATGCCGGTGATTGTCCGCGACCTGGACGATGACCAGGCCACCATCATCATGGTTGACAGCAATTTGCAGCGGGAAAGCCTGCTCCCCAGTGAAAGGGCTTTTGCCTACAAGATGAAGCTGGAAGCTATGAAGCGACAAGCTGGCAGACCGTCCAAAGAAAATTGTTCCCAAGTTGGGAACGATTTTGGGAAGAAGTCGAGCGAGGTATTGGCTGAACAGGTCGGCCAGAGTAAAAACCAGATTTTTCGTTATATCCGCCTCACCGAGCTAATTCCCGAACTGCTGGACATGGTGGACGAGAAGAAAATCGCCTTCAATCCGGCCTACGAGCTGTCCTTCCTCAAAAAAGAGGAACAGGTGGATTTGCTGGACGCGATGGACAGCGAACAGGCCACGCCGTCGCTCTCCCAGGCCCAGCGGCTGAAAAAGTACAGCCAGGAGGGCCACCTGACCCTCGACATGATGCGGGTCATTATGGGCGAAGAAAAGAAAAGCGACCTGGACAAGATCACCTTCACCAGCGACACCCTGCGCAAATATTTTCCCCGGAGCTATACGCCCCAGCGGATGCAGGAGACCATCATCAAGCTGCTGGAACAGTGGCAGCGCAAGCGCCAGCAACAGCATGAACGCTGAGAGAGGAGTTGCCTATGAGGGATATTTCAGCCCGCGAGCTGAAAGGACATAACATTTTGGCTGTGGAGCGATTTCAGGACAGCACCCGCTGGATGGTGGAGTTTGCGGTCCGCAAGCCCCGCACCCCTTACGGCAGCCCCGGCGACGAGGTGCGCCTGTTTCTCACCGAGGACGGCTACCGGCAGGCCCTGGACGCCCAGCGCAGCCAGCAGATCAAAATTAAGCGCCATGCCCACGTTGTCGAGGGGCACATCATCGACTTCAAGCCGAAGAAAAAGCGCCGCCACCCGTAAACCCACCGCTTGCCAAGAAAGGACTGAACTATGTGTACCGTTAGAGACATTGAAGAAGCCATCCGCGAACACTGCCAATTCCAGCATGACATGGAAAGCACCGAGATCGACCAGGTAATGCAGCGCCTGCCCTTCGGCACCGCGCAGGACGTTTTTACCCGGCCCCCTGTGCCGAAGCCGCCGTATTCCTGGCGCAGCCGGAACGACCGCACCTGACCGCCGCAGTCTTTTTGAAGATTGCGGCTTTTTTCATGCCATGAACACTGGAAGGAGTGACGCAAATGGCTGTTTTTCGCATTGAACGGACCCGTGATTATACCGTGATGAGCAACCACCACCTGCGCGACAAGGCGCTGTCACTGAAATCCAAGGGGCTGCTTTCCATGATGCTGTCCTTGCCGGAGGACTGGAACTACACCACACGCGGCCTCGCCAAAATCTGCAAGGAGGGCGTGGACGCCATCGGTGGGGCGCTGCGGGAACTGGAAAGCGCCGGGTACATCGTCCGCCACCAGATGCGGGACCGCCAGGGCCGCATCAGCGACACCGAGTATGTCATCTATGAGCAGCCCCAGCCCAAAGCGCCGGATACGCCCCAGCCGGATACGGCTTCACCAGATACGGAAAACCCGTATCTGGCTGACCCGGATACGGAAAAGCCCGCAGAATTAAATATAGAGAAATCAAAGACCCAAAAACAAACAACGGATGTACCAAGTACCGATTCCATTCCCTTCCGGGAGAAAGCGGCGGCCAGGCCGCCGGAACGGAAAGGACGGGATGCGATGTCGGTGGAAGAAATGGAGAGTTATCGGGATTTGGTGTTGGAGAACATTGAGTACGACCACCTGTGCCGGGAGTTTACCACCTACCGCGAGGATTTGGACGAGATCGTGGAGCTGATCGTGGAAACGGTCTGCGCCAGACGCAAGACCACCCGCATTGCCGGGGCGGACTTCCCCCATGAGGTGGTGCGGTCCCGGTTCTTGAAGCTGGACAGCTCCCACATCGAGTTCGTCATGGAGTGCCTGCACAACAACACCACCGAAATCCGCAACATGAAGCAGTACCTGCTGACCGTGCTGTTCAACGCGCCCACCACCATGAACAACCACTACACGGCCCAGGTCAACCACGATATGCACGCAGGCGGCTGGTAATGGCCGCCTTTTCTGCTGCACCGCCCAAGGAGGCACGATATGAACCAGATGGAAATTTTCAAAAACCCGGAGTTTGGCAGCATCCGCGTCATTGAGGAGGACGGAAAGTACCTGTTCTGCGGAACGGACGTAGCAACTGCGTTGGGATATACCAATCCCCGCAAGGCTGTCCGCGACCATACCCGCTGTGGAACGAAACGTTCCATAGGGGTCCAGACTGGCAAAAAGGCAGACGGAACCCCCGCCGTACAGATGGTAGAGATGCTCTTTATCCCCGAAGGCGACGTTTACCGCCTTATCGTCCACAGCAAGCTGCCCTCGGCGGAACGGTTTGAACGCTGGGTGTTCGATGAAGTCTTGCCCACCATCCGCCAGCACGGGGCTTACCTCACCAGAGAAAAGCTGTGGGAGGTCGCCACCTCGCCGGAAGCCCTGTTGAAGCTCTGCTCCGACCTGCTGGCGGAGCGCGAGAAGAACGCGGCGCTGCAAGCGGACAACGCCCGGCTGCAAGGCAAAGCCGTCTATTACGACCTGTTCATCGACCTGCGGCACAGCACCAACCTGCGTACCACCGCCAAGGAGCTGGATGTGCCGGAACGGCGCTTCGTCCGCTTTCTGCTGGAACGCCGGTACGTCTACCGCGCCCCGTCGGGCTGCGTGCTGCCCTACGCCAAGGGCAGCAACGAGGGGCTGTTCTGTGTGAAGGATTTTTGCCGCAACGGCCACACCGGCTCCTACACGCTGGTGACGCCCAAGGGCAAGCTGCACTTTGCGGAACTTCGGTCCCTAATCCTGGTGACAGTATGACGGGCCGCCACCTGTTACGGCGGCTGGTGGTCCCGCCTTAGTACCCAAGACTGCTTTCTGCATAACCGACGAAGGGAGGGATGACCTATGCAGGAGGAAGTGGAAAACAGGACTTTGACGCTGGTAGTCAGCGGCACCAAGTTCACCGGGCGGCTGTTTAAGGCCGCCATATCCAAGTACATGGCCCACCGCAGGGAGAAAAAGCTGAACAAGCAGCGTGGCCGGGATTCCCCCGTCACTCCAAAGGGCAAACAGACGGTGAAGCAGCTCATCGGGCAGAACCAGGGCGTCTCCAACATCGAGATCAACGACCCGTCTATCCGGGACTTTGAGCGCATCGCCCGCAAGTACGGCGTGGACTATGCGGTGAAAAAGGACCGCAGCGCCTCGCCGCCCAAGTACCTAATCTTCTTCAAAGCCCGTGACGCCGACGCCCTGACGGCGGCATTCTCGGAGTACACCCAGAAGAAGGTCAAGAAGGCCGATCGCAGCGAGCGCCCGTCCGTGCTGGCGAAGCTGGCCCAGTTCAAGGAGTTGCTCAAAAATACCGTGGTGGACCGCAGCCGCCGGAAGGAGCTGGAACGATGAAGCAGCTGAATTTGAAAAAGCTGGTGCTGCTGAACCTGCCCTATTTCCTGCTGGGCCTGTTTGCCACCAACCTGGGGGAAGCCTGGCGGCTGGCGACCGGGGCAGACGCTTCGGCCAAAATGCTCTCATTCTTCTCCACCCTGCCGGTGGCGCTGGGTAGCTGGTGGCCCAGCCTGCACCCGCTGGACCTGGCCGTGGGGATTTGCTGCGGCGCTGGCCTGCGGCTGGCGGTGTATCTGAAAGGCAAGAACGCCAAGAAGTACCGCCACAACGTGGAGTATGGTTCGGCCCGTTGGGGCACCCATGAGGATATTGCCCCCTACATCGACCCGGTGTTCCAGAATAACGTCATTCTGACCCAGACCGAGCGGCTCACCATGTCCAGCCGCCCCAAGAACCCCAAGTATGCCCGCAACAAGAACGTGCTGGTCATTGGCGGTTCCGGCTCCGGCAAGACCCGCTTCTGGCTCAAGCCGAATTTGATGCAGATGCACAGCTCCTATGTGGTCACGGACCCGAAGGGCACCATCCTGGTGGAGTGCGGCAAAATGCTTCAGCGTGGCGCGCCCAAGCCGGGCAAGGACGGCAAGCCGGTGAAGGACAAAAACGGCAAAATCGTGTATGAGCCATACCAGATCAAGGTGCTGAACACCATCAACTTCAAGAAGTCGATGCACTATAACCCTTTCAGCTATATCCGTAGCGAAAAGGACATCTTGAAGCTGGTGACAACGCTGATTGCCAACACCAAGGGCGAGGGCAAGGCGGGGGACGATTTCTGGGTCAAGGCGGAAACGCTTTTGTACTGCGCGCTGATCGGTTACATCCACTATGAGGCCCCGGTGGAGGAACAGAACTTCTCCACCCTCATTGAGATGATCAACAGCATGGAGGTCCGGGAGGACGATGAGGAGTTCAAAAACGCCGTGGACCTGATGTTCGATGAGCTGAAAGAGCGGGACCCCAACCACTTCGCGGTGCGGCAATATGCCAAATATAAATTGGCGGCGGGCAAAACCGCTAAGAGCATATTGGTGAGCTGCGGCGCACGGCTGGCGGTGTTCGACATTGCGGAGTTGCGGGAGGTCACGTCCTACGACGAGCTGGAGCTGGACACCCTGGGCGACCGCCGGACGGCGCTGTTTTTGATTATGAGTGACACGGACGATTCCTTTAATTTTTTAATCTCCATGTGCTACACCCAGCTGTTCAACCTCTTATGCGAAAAGGCCGACGATGTGTACGGCGGGCGGCTGCCGGTCCATGTGCGGTGCCTTATCGACGAGTGCGCCAACATCGGCCAGATCCCCAAGCTGGAAAAGCTGGTGGCGACCATCCGCAGCCGGGAGATTTCCGCCTGCCTGGTCTTGCAGGCTCAGAGCCAGCTCAAGGCCATCTACAAGGACAACGCTGACACCATCATCGGAAATATGGACAGTTCCATCTTCCTGGGCGGCAAGGAGCCGACCACGCTCAAGGAGCTGGAGGCCGTGCTGGGCAAGGAGACCATCGACACCGTGCGCCCAGATAGGGCGTTAAGCAAAGTAGTGTAAGGCACTACCCCGTAAGATAACACGGGAAACAACCTGCCTAACCGAAAGGCGAAAGCCGAAACGGAAACACAGCACGGCAGGAAAGCAGTAAGTCACCTAAAGATAACTTGGTGCGACTGAACTGCAATGTTAAGTGGATACGAGGCTTAAGTTGTGTTTACTGAACGCAAGTTTCTAATTTCTGTTATCGGTCAGACGGAGGAAAGTATCTGAAACCTCTGGCATACAGGCGACTGACTATAGGTGTCAGCCAGTCGGTTATCAATTACTGTATGCAATCTGTAGGAGAACCTATGGCAAGGAAACGAAAGCGGAGACCGACAATCCACATTTGCCAATGCTTAACGCTAACTGGGGATGCCCTAAACAGGAACGCCAACCGAAGGAGGTGAAAATTCGGCTATGGCTGTAGAGCCTGAAAATCCTGCATGGGCACGGAACGCTCATAGTAGTCTGAGAGGGATAATGACCCTCACATGGCGAAGGGGCGTAGTTATTGTGTACTAAAATATACGTTGATTAGGGAGGAAAGCCTCAAAATGCAACCAACAACCGACATTTTAGCAAGAATTAGTAGAAACTCACTCGCGAATAAAGATGAAATATTTACCAGACTGTATCGCTATATGCTGCGCCCTGACCTTTATTTCATGGCATACAAAAATCTGTACGCTAACAGCGGTGCCGCAACTAAGGGAGCAAACGACGACACGGCAGATGGATTCAGCGAAGCCAAAATTGCAAAAATCATCCAAAAGCTCGCTGATGAAACTTACCAGCCCACGCCGGTAAGAAGAACCTACATCCAGAAAAAGAACAATCCTAAGAAAAAGCGCCCTCTGGGAATACCAACATTCACAGATAAACTGGTGCAGGAAGTTCTGCGGATGGTACTGGAAGCGGTGTATGAGCCGATTTTCTTGCCTGTATCCCATGGCTTCAGACCAAAAAGAAGTTGCCACACAGCGTTGAAATCTCTAAAAAGAGAGTTTAATGGTGTACGGTGGTTTGTTGAAGGCGACATCAAAGGTTGCTTCGATAATATCGACCATGATGTTCTTGTGGGCTTGATTCATAACAAAATCAAGGATGCCCGGTTGATGAAGCTGATTTACAAATTTCTGAAAGCCGGATATTTGGAGGATTGGAAATACCACAAAACCTACAGTGGCACTCCACAGGGTGGTATCATTTCTCCGCTCCTTGCCAACATCTATCTGCATGAGCTGGACAAATTTGTAATGAAGCTAAAAAGCGAATTTGATACCCATGGACAGGAACCTGTCAGAACAGAATATCGTCTGCTGAGCAATGAAATCCAGAAACTTTCTTACCACATCGGGAGAAGCACCGGGGCAGAAAAAGAGCAATTGCTTGAGGAATACAACCAAAAGCGAAAACTCATGTTAAAAATGCCCTGCACCGCACAAACGAACAAAAAACTTAAATATATCCGTTATGCTGATGACTTTATTCTCGGTGTTAAAGGAAGCAAGGAAGATTGCCAGTGGATTAAGAGCAAGTTGTCTGATTTTATTAGCAGAACCCTGAAAATGGAACTCAGCGAAGAAAAAACGCTCATTACCCACAGCAGTGGATGTGCCAGATTCTTAGGTTACGATGTGCGTGTTCGGAGATGTGCTGCTATTAAGCATGGAGGTCCGGGTAACAAAACAAAACGGACGCTCAATAATTCCTGTGAATTAGCCGTCCCACTGGATGACAAAATTCACAAATTTATCTTTGCTAACAAAATTGCGATACAAAAGCCAGATGGGAAACTAATGCCCGTCCACCGTTCATCTCTTTTGCGTCTCACAGATTTGGAAATCGTATCTGCCTACAATGCAGAACTGCGGGGAATTTGCAACTACTATGGGATAGCCAGCAATTTCTATAAGTTGTGCTATCTTTCCTATCTCATGGAATACAGTTGCCTCAAAACCCTTGCGGCCAAACACAAATGCACCATATCCAAAATCGTTAAAAAATCCAAAAGCGGTAATGGGGAATGGGGCATTCCCTATGAAACCAAAACTGGCACGAAACGATGCTATTTCGCCAAGTATTCCGACTGCAAAGGTAAAGTGAATCCGACAGATACCGTTTGCAATGCTGCGGTTGAGTACGGTTATTCCAGAACTACCTTGGAGCAGCGATTGAAAGCAAAAATCTGTGAATTATGCGGTACAACCGAAAGCGATTGTTATGAAATCCATCATGTCAACAAGCTCAAAAACCTAAAGGGTAAGCAGACATGGGAGATGATAATGATTGCGAAACGGCGCAAAACGCTGGTTGTGTGCAAAAAATGTCATATTGCAATTCATAACCAGTGAGTGACTACTGACCGAACGATAACAGAGCCGGATACATTGAGAGATGTAAGTCCGGTTCCCGGAGGGGGTGGCACAAACCTACCATAGCAATATGGCAAGGCGGTGCTTCCCTACTCCACTACAACACCGGCGAGAGCCGTGGGCGGGAGACTTCCCACTCGCTCAACTATCAAAAATTGGGGAAGGCGCTGATGAGCCAGGATGAGCTGGCCGTCATGGACGGCGGCAAGTGCATCTTGCAGCTGCGCGGGGTGCGGCCGTTTTTGTCGGACAAGTACGACATCACCCAGCACCCCAACTACAAGTACACCGCTGACGCCGACCCGAAGAACGCCTTTGACATCGAAGGATACCTCAAGGTCCGGCTGAAGCTCAAACCCAACCAGGTCTGCGACGTGTATGAGATCGACGCCGCAGCTGGCGAATGATGTTCCGCTTTAGAAGGGAGTGATCGTATCTACCCGCCACAACCGCCCCGCTGGGGCCATCGGCGTACAAAGCGGACGATCTCTACAAAATAATGAAAAAGGAGGAAGGCCGGAATCAAGCCCCCGGAAACCGGGCGGCAGATTGTCCGGCTTTTGTATGCCTATGAACCATGACTAATCAATCTTTTTCAAATGATTCCGGCCAACTTTATTTATGGAATTTTTCAATCAGGCAATCACCGTTCTCCAGACCCTCGTTATCGCCCTCGGTGCCGGTCTCGGCGTGTGGGGCGTCATCAACCTGCTGGAAGGTTACGGCAACGACAACCCCGGCGCGAAGTCGCAGGGCATGAAACAGCTGATGGCCGGCGCGGGCGTCGCCATCGTGGGCATGGTGCTGGTGCCCCTGCTGTCCGGCCTGTTCACCGTCTGATCGTTCCCCGCTGAAATCCTCGCCCCCTCCCGCGCACAGCGGGAGGGGCAGAAAGGAGGTTTGACACCGTATGGATTTCTTATTGGATGCCCTGACCAACTGGCTGAAAGAAATGCTGGTGGGCGGCATCATGGGAAACTTAACGGGGATGTTCGACAGCGTGAACCAGCAGGTCGCGGATATATCCGTACAGGTGGGCCAGACCCCGCAGGGCTGGAACGGCGACATTTTCAGCATGATCCAGAGCCTCTCCAACTCCATCATGGTGCCGATTGCAGGCGTGATCCTGGCCATCGTAATGACGCTGGAGCTGATCCAGATGATTACCGACCGCAACAACCTGCATGATGTGGACACCTGGATGATCTTCAAATGGGTGTTCAAATCCGCCGCCGCGATTTTGCTCGTCACAAACACCTGGAACCTCGTCATGGCCGTGTTCGACATGGCCCAAAGCGTGGTGGCCCAGGCGTCCGGCATCATCGGCTCGGACGCTTCCATCGACATCTCCGCCGTCATGACCGATATGGAGTCCCGGCTGATGGATATGGACCTGGGGCCGCTGTTCGGCCTGTGGTTCCAGTCGCTCTTTATCGGCATCACCATGTGGGCGCTGTATATCTGCATTTTTATCGTGATTTATGGCCGTATGATCGAAATTTACCTAGTCACGTCGGTGGCCCCCATCCCGATGGCCACCATGATGGGCAAGGAATGGGGCGGCATGGGCCAGAACTACCTGCGCAGCCTGCTGGCATTGGGTTTCCAGGCGTTTTTGATTATCGTCTGCGTGGCGATCTACGCCGTGCTGGTGCAGAACATCGCCACAGAGGATGACATCATCATGGCGATCTGGAGCTGCGTGGGCTATACCGTGCTGCTGTGCTTCACACTGTTCAAAACCGGCAGCCTCGCGAAAGCAGTTTTTCAGGCGCACTGAGCCCAGGAAGGAGGAAACGCAAAATGGCTTATGTACCCGTACCCAAAGACTTGACGAAAGTCAAAACCAAGGTCGCGTTCAACTTAACCAAGAGGCAGCTTGTCTGCTTCGGCTGCGGGGCGCTCATCGGCGTGCCGCTTTTCTTTTTGCTCCGGGGGCCTGCTGGAAACAGCGTGGCGGCCATGTGCATGATGCTCGTCATGCTGCCCTTCTTCATGCTGGCAATGTATGAAAAGCACGGCCAGCCCCTGGAAAAGATCGTCGGCAACATCCTCAAGGTGGCCGTCATCCGGCCCAAGCAGCGCCCCTACCGCACCAACAACTTCTATGCCGTGTTGGAACGGCAGGCAAATCTCGACAAGGAGGTGTATGACATTGTTCGCGGCAAAGACAAAGCGGCAGGCCGAACCGGCGGAGCCGCAGACCAGACCCCGGCGTAAGCTGACCCGCGCCGAACGCAAACAGATCGAGGCAGCGATTGCCCGCGCCAACCGCACGGGCAAAAAGGAGCGGTCCGCCCAGGACAGCATCCCCTATGAGCGGATGTGGCCGGACGGCATCTGCAAGGTGGCGGATGGCCGCTACACCAAGACCATCCAGTTCCAGGACATCAACTACCAGCTGAGCCAGAACGAGGACAAGACCGCCATCTTTGAAGGCTGGTGCGATTTCCTCAACTATTTTGACAGCTCCATCCGTTTCCAGCTGTCCTTTTTGAACCTGGCGGCGTCCCAGGAGACCTTCGCCAACAGCATCACCATCCCGGCTCAGGGAGATGACTTTGACCCCATCCGGGTGGAGTACACGCAGATGCTGCAAAACCAGCTGGCGCGGGGCAACAACGGCCTCATCAAGACCAAGTACCTGACCTTTTCCATCGAGGCCGACAGCATCCGCTCCGCCAAGCCCCGTCTGGAGCGTATCGAGACCGATGTGCTGAACAACTTCAAGCGGCTGGGCGTGGCCGCCGAGGTCCTGGACGGCAAAGCTCGGCTGGCCCAGCTCCACGCCATCTTCCACATGGACGAGCAGGCACCGTTCCAGTTCGAGTGGGACTGGCTGGCTCCCAGCGGTCTTTCCACCAAAGACTTTATTGCGCCGTCCGGCTTTGAGTTCCGCACCGGCAAGCAGTTCCGCATGGGAAAGAAGTACGGGGCCGTCAGCTTCGTGCAGATTCTGGCCCCGGAGCTGAATGACCGTATGCTGGCGGATTTTCTCGATATGGAAAGTTCCCTCATCGTCAACCTGCACATCCAGTCGGTGGACCAGGTGAAGGCCATCAAGACGGTGAAGCGCAAGATCACCGACCTGGACCGCAGCAAGATCGAGGAACAGAAAAAGGCCGTCCGCGCCGGGTATGACATGGACATCATCCCGTCCGACCTTGCTACCTACGGGGCCGAGGCCAAGAAGCTGTTGCAGGACCTGCAAAGCCGCAACGAGCGGATGTTCCTGGTGACGTTCCTGGTGCTGAACACGGCGGACAATCCCCGCCAGCTGGGCAACAACATCTTCCAGGCGAGCTCCATCGCGCAGAAGTACAACTGCCAGCTGACCCGGCTGGACTTCCAGCAGGAAGAAGGCTTGATGTCCTCTCTGCCGCTGGGGCTGAACCAGGTGGAGATCCAGCGCGGGCTGACTACCAGCTCCACCGCCATCTTCGTGCCGTTCACGACCCAGGAGCTTTTTCAGAACGGCAAGGAGGCGCTGTACTACGGCATCAACGCCCTGTCCAACAACCTCATCATGGTGGACCGCAAACTGCTGAAAAACCCCAACGGCCTGATTCTGGGTACGCCGGGCAGCGGCAAATCCTTCAGCGCCAAGCGCGAGATCGCCAACTGCTTCCTGCTGACTTCGGATGATGTCATCATCTGCGACCCGGAGGCCGAGTACGCGCCGCTGGTGGAGCGCCTGCACGGGCAGGTTATCAAGATTTCGCCCACCTCTACCAACTACATCAACCCCATGGACCTGAACCTGGATTACTCGGACGATGAAAGCCCGCTGTCCCTCAAGTCCGACTTCATTCTCAGCTTGTGTGAGCTGATTGTGGGCGGCAAGGACGGATTGCAGCCGGTGCAGAAAACCATCATCGACCGCTGTGTGCGGCTGGTGTATCAGGACTATCTGAACGACCCGCGCCCGGAGAATATGCCCGTTCTGGAGGATTTGTATAACCTTTTGCGGGCGCAGGACGAAAAGGAAGCGCAGTACATCGCCACGGCGCTGGAAATCTACGTTACCGGCTCCCTCAATGTGTTCAATCATCGCAGCAATGTGGACATCAACAACCGCATTGTCTGCTATGACATCAAAGAATTGGGCAAGCAGCTCAAAAAGATCGGTATGCTGGTGGTCCAGGACCAGGTGTGGAACCGCGTCACCATCAACCGGGCCGCCCGCAAGTCTACCCGCTACTACATCGACGAGATGCACCTGCTCTTGAAAGAGGAACAGACTGCCGCCTACACGGTGGAGATTTGGAAGCGGTTCCGCAAGTGGGGCGGCATCCCGACCGGCATCACGCAGAATGTCAAAGACCTTTTGAGCAGCCGCGAGGTGGAGAACATCTTTGAAAACTCCGACTTCGTGTATATGCTCAACCAGGCGGGCGGTGACCGGCAGATTTTGGCCAGGCAGCTGGGCATTTCCCCGCACCAGCTGTCCTATGTGACCCACTCCGGCGAGGGCGAGGGGCTGCTGTTCTATGGTTCCACGATCCTGCCGTTTGTGGATCACTTCCCGAAAAATACCGAGCTGTACCGCATTATGACCACCAAACCCCAGGAAATGAAGGAGGCTGATTGATTATGAAACCCGAAATTCTGAATATCGACCACATGATGTTTCTGGACCGGGCGCTGGAAACCCAGCGCACCGCGCTGCTGACGGCGATGGCGGACGCTGTTTCCGAGTGCCGCACGGCGGCGGACCAGGCGGCGGAGCTGACCGAAACCGGCGAGATCGGCCTGCTGCGGCTGGTGGAGATTCTGTGCGCCGCCAAGGTCCAGCGCGGGCAGGCCGGTGGAACTGTACTGGAGGGCACCGAAGTCCAGATTCTGGCCGACGTGGTGGCCCAGCTCTACGCCTGCCTGACCGAGTGCCGCTTCGTGGGGCCGATGGGTCTGGCGGCCTATGCGGAGCTGTCCGGCATGATGGCCTCCCTCATGCTGGGGGAATGGTTTGATTAAGGAACCGCGCCTGCGCTTTACGGAGGAAGAACGGGCCGACCCGGCGCTGGAAAAGCCCATCCGCAAGGCGGAGAAGGCCGCCGCCAAAGCAGACAAGGCGCAGGCAAAAATCCCGAAAAAGCAGGTCAAACGGGCCGAGGTGGACCCCAAGACCGGCAAGGTCACGACCAAGCTGGTGCTGGAGGATAAGCCCCGGCCGCCCTCCAAACTGTCCCATACGGTGCGGGACGCGCCGGGCAACGCGGTGGCGGGTAAGCTCCATCAGGAGATCCGCAAGACCGAGGACGATAACGTGGGCGTGGAGAGCGCCCACAAGTCCGAGGAAGCCGTAGAGACCGGCGTGCATCTGGTCCGGGAGGGCTACCGCAGCCACAAACTGAAACCTTACCGCAAGGCCGCCCAGGCCGAGCGGAAGCTGGAAAAGGCCAATGTGAACGCCCTTTATCAGAAGTCTTTGCAGGAAAATCCCCAGCTTGCCAGCAACCCGCTGTCCCGCTGGCAGCAGAAGCAGCAGATCAAGAAGCAGTACGCCGCCGCCAAACGGGCCGCGCAGTCCGGCGGGGGCGCCGCCGGTGCCGCCCAAAAGACCGGCAAGGCGGCCAAGACGGTCAAAGAGAAAGCCCAGCAGGCCGGGGCCTATGTGATGCAGCACAAGAAAGGCTTCGGCATGGTGCTGGCGATTTTCCTGCTGATCTGCCTGCTGCTCAACACCATGTCCTCCTGCTCCATGATGGCGCAGAGCATCGGTTCGGCAATTTCCGGCACCACCTATCCTTCGGATGACCCGGAGCTGGTGGCGGTGGAGGCCGACTACGCCGCCAAGGAGGCTGCGCTGCAAGCCGAGATCGACAACATCGAGAGCAGCCACCCCGACTATGACGAATACCGCTATGACCTGGATATGATTGGCCACGACCCCCATGAGCTGGCGGCTTATCTGTCCGCCGTCTTGCAGGGCTACACGCGGGCAAGCGCCCAGGCAGAGCTGGAACGTATCTTCGCGGCGCAGTACCAGCTGACGCTGACCGAGGAAGTGGAGGCGCGCTACCGCACCGAAACCCGGACCGACAGCGAGGGCAACAGCTACACGGTCGAGGTCCCCTACAACTATTACATCTTAAATGTGACCCTCACCAGCAAGCCCATCTCCTCCGTGGCTTCGGAACTGCTGACGCCGGACCAGATGGAAATGTACCAGGTGTACCGGCAGACGCTGGGCAACAAACCGCTGATCTTCGGCGGCGGGTCCGCCGACACCAGCGATTCCGAGAGTTTGGCCAGTGTGGAGTTTGTGAACGGCACCCGGCCCGGCAACCAGGCGGTGGTGGACATCGCCAAAAGCCAGGTGGGCAACGTGGGCGGCCAGCCCTACTGGAGCTGGTACGGTTTTACCTCCCGCGTGGAGTGGTGCGCCTGCTTCGTGTCCTGGTGCTACGGCCAGATGGGCCTTTCCGAGCCGCGCTTTTCGGCCTGCCAGTCTCAGGGCATCCCCTGGTTCCAGTCGCATGGACAATGGGGCGGGCGGGATTACGCCAACATCGCCCCCGGCGACGCCATCTTCTTCGATTGGGACCTGGACGGCAGCGCCGACCATGTGGGCATCGTTGTCGGCACCGATGGCAGCCGGGTCTACACTGTGGAGGGTAATTCCGGCGACGCCTGCAAAATCAAGAGCTATTCGCTGACCTATGAGTGTATCAAGGGCTACGGCCTGATGAATTGGTGACAAATTTTTATGAAGAATAGGAGTGATTTGACTATGGCAAAGAACAAAATCGAGCGCATTGACCAGGAGATCGCCAAAACCCGTGAGAAGATCGCGGAACAGCAGGAAAAGCTGAAAGACCTGGAAGCGCAGAAAACCGAGGCGGAGAACCTGGAGATCGTCCAGATGGTGCGCGCCCTGCGCATGACCCCGGCCCAGCTGTCCGCCATGCTGTCCGGCGGCATGGTGTCCGGCCGGGCGGCGGGTCCCGCTGATTCTGAACAGGAGGAAATGACCCATGAAGAATAAGAAGATTTTCAGAACCTTTGCCGCCCTTTGCACCTGCCTGATGCTGATGGGCGGCTTTTCCGTGACCGCCTTTGCCCAGGGCACCGACCCTGCGCCGACGGCCACACCGGCGGCGGACGCCACCAACGACAGCAACGTGGTGGTGGAAGAAACCGAGGATACCCCGCCGCTGACCCCGGAGGGCAACGCCGCCCTGGTGGATGACTACGGCGGCAACAAGCAGCTCATCACCGTCACCACCAAGGCGGGTAACTATTTTTACATCCTCATTGACCGTGCCAACGAGGACAAGGAGACCGCCGTCCACTTCTTGAACCAGGTGGACGAGGCTGACCTGGAGGCGCTGATGGAGGACGGCGAGACGGCGGAGGAAACGCCCGCCGTCTGCAACTGCACGGAAAAATGCGCCGCCGGTGCGGTGAATACGGCCTGCCCGGTCTGTGCCGTGAACATGGCGGAGTGTACGGGCCAGGAGCCGGAACCTACGCCCGCCCCGGAAACAGAGCCGGAGCCGGAACAGGAACCGGCGGGGCTGAACCCGGCGATGCTGCTGGTGGTGCTGGCTGTGCTGGGCGGCATCGGTGCGCTGGTCTACTTCAAATTCATCAAGCAGAAGCCCAAGACCAAGGGCAGCGACAATCTGGATGATTACGACTACGGCGAGGACGATACCGAACAGGAGGATGCGGACCCCTGGGAGACCGAGGAATCCGACGAGCCGGAGGACGCCGGCGGGGGCGGCGATGAGGAAAGCGAGAACCCGGCCAAATGACCCGGTTTACCGACAGCCCCTATGAACCCATGATGACACGCAGGCCGGAGGGCGGGAAGGCAGCTTCCCGTCCTCCCTCTTTATCTCCCGGCCACCCCTGTTATGGCTGCGGAAACTACCGCCCCGGCCAGCCCTGCGTGGGTTTCTGCCACAAAGAGCTGACCGCGTGGCTGCGCGAAAGGAGGAAGCAAAAATGAAATTGGTAATTGCTGAGAAGCCTTCGGTGGCAAAATCCCTGGCCGCCGTGCTGGGGGCCACTTCCCGCAAAGACGGCTACCTGGAGGGCGGCGGCTGGCTGGTGAGCTGGTGCCTGGGGCATCTGGCCGGGCTGGCGGATGCCGCCACCTACAACCCCGACTACGCCAAGTGGCGCTATGATGACCTGCCCATTTTGCCGGAGTCCTGGCGCTTCACCATCGCCAAGGACAAGCGGGATCAGTTCGATGTGCTGCGCACCCTGCTGCGGCGGGAGGACGTGACCGAGGTAGTCAACGCCTGCGACGCCGGGCGCGAGGGCGAGCTGATTTTCCGCACCGTCTACTGCCTGGCGGGCTGCCAGAAGCCCATGAAACGGCTGTGGATTTCCAGCATGGAGGATTCCGCCATCCGGGAGGGCTTTGCACACCTGCGCCCCGGTGCGGACTATGACGGGATGCACCAGGCGGCCCTCTGCCGGGCCAAAGCGGACTGGCTGGTGGGCATCAACGCCACCCGGCTGTTTTCGGTGCTGTACCACCGCACCCTCAACATTGGACGGGTCATGTCCCCGACGCTGGCCCTCATCGTCCAGCGGGAGGCCGAGATCGACGCTTTCAAGCCGGTGCCGTTTTATACCGTGGCGCTGGACCTGCCCGGTTTTACCGCTGCCAGCGCCCGCATGGACAAGAAAGCCGATGCCGAACAGCTGAAAAGCGCCTGCCAGGGCGGCACGGTGACAGTCAAACAGGTGGAGCGCAGGGACAAATCTGAGAAGCCGCCCGCCCTCTATGACCTCACCACCCTCCAGCGGGACGCCAACCGCCTGCTGGGGTTCACGGCGCAGCAGACGCTGGACTATCTGCAAAACCTCTATGAAAAGAAGCTCTGCACCTATCCCCGGACGGACAGCCGCTATCTGACTTCGGATATGGCCGAGGGCCTGCCGGTGCTGGTGAATCTGGTTGCCAACGCCATGCCGTTCCGCAAGGGTATCGCCATCTCCTGCGATGCAGCGGCGGTCATCAACGACAAGAAAGTGACCGACCACCATGCGGTGATTCCCACCCGGAACATCCGGGAGGAGGATCTGACCGCGCTGCCGGTGGGCGAACGGGCGATTTTGGAGCTGGTGGCCCTGCGGCTGCTGTGCGCTGTGGCCCAGCCCTATACCTTTGCGGAAACTGCCGTTGTTGTGGAGTGCGCCGGTGCGGAGTTTACCGCCAAGGGCCGCACGGTGAAGCAACCCGGCTGGCGGGCGCTGGATGCCGCCTACCGGGCCAGCATGAAAAGTGCGCCGGATCAGGACGGCAATTCCGAAGATAAGGCGTTGCCTGAACTGTCCGAGGGCCAGGAGCTGCCGGTCGCCGGTGCCGCCGTTAAGGAGGGCAAGACTACCCCGCCCAAGCATTTCACCGAGGACACCTTGCTCTCCGCGATGGAAACTGCCGGGAAAGACGATATGCCGGAGGATGCCGAGCGCAAAGGGCTGGGGACGCCTGCCACCCGTGCCGGGATTTTGGAGAAGCTGGTGTCCACCGGCTTTCTGGAACGGAAAAAGAGTAAGAAAACCGTGCAGCTCCTGCCGTCCCACGATGCCATTTCCCTGATTACCGTCCTGCCGGAGCAGCTTCAATCCCCGCTGCTGACCGCCGAGTGGGAGTACCGACTGGGTGAGATCGAGCGCGGCGAGCTGGCCCCGGAGGACTTCATGGCAGAGATCACCGCCATGCTGAAGGAGCTGGTGGGGACCTATCAGGTCATCAAGGGCAGCGAGTACCTGTTCACTCCGCCCCGCGAGGTGGTGGGCAGATGCCCCCGCTGCGGCGGCGAAATTGCAGAAATGCAAAAAGGCTTCTTCTGCCAGGACAAATCTTGCAAATTTGCAATCTGGAAAAACAGCAAGTGGTGGGCCGCAAAGCGCAAGCAGCCCACCAAAGCCATTGTGGCGGCGCTGCTAAAAGATGGCCGCGCCCATGTGACGGGCCTGTACTCCGAGAAAAGCGGCAAGACCTACGATGCCACCGTGGTGATGGAGGATACCGGCCAGTACGTCAACTTCAAGCTGGAGTTTGACCGGCAGAAAGGCGGCGGCAAATGAAACTGAGTTTGTATGAACAGGAAACGATTATCCTCTATAACCAGGCCGAGGCCACCGCCGAGGTCTATTCCCACGACCCGCGCCTGCTGGAAAAGCTGCGGCGGCTGGCAGAGAAGTACCCGGACCAGATCGTGAAAAAGGACCTCCAGACCTTCGTGGTGCCCAAACGCTGCGTGTCGGTGCGGGAGCCGTACAGCGCCGAGCGCCGCAAGGCCGCCAGCGAACGGGCCAAAGCCGCCGGGTACAGGCCGCCCGTCCCCAAAGCGGGCGGAAAATGAGTATGGGCGAGAGCGTATTTGAAGTCGTGAAGCAGTCCGTCGCCGTCCGGGAAGCGGCTGAAATGTACGGCATCGCGGTGGGGCGCGGCGGCATGGCCTGCTGCCCCTTCCACGATGACCGGCACCCCAGCCTGAAGCTGAACGAGGACTACTTCTACTGCTTTGGCTGCGGGGCCACCGGCGACGTGACCGACTTCACCGCCCGTCTCTATGACCTGTCCCCCAAGGAGGCCGCCGAGAAGCTGGCTCAGGATTTTGGCCTTTCCTATGACAGCAAGGCCCCGCTCCGGCGAAGCTATGTCCGGCAAAAATCTGAGGCGCAGGTGCGGAAAGAAAAACGAGAACACGGCTGGCGCGTCCTGACGGACTACTATCACTTGCTCCGAAAATGGGAGGCCGACTATTCCCCCAAGACGCCGGACGAGGACCCGCACCCGTGCTTTTTGGAGGCCGTCCAGAAAAAAGACTACATGGGCTATCTGCTGGACACCTTTCTCGACAGCAGTACCGAGGAACAGGACCAGTGGATCGCAGAACATACCGCTGAAATTTCGGCCATAGAAGGGAGAGTGAAAATCATGGCTGACAAACCCACCAACCGGGAACGGTTGCAGCAAATCACGGCGGGCATCGAGCAGGGTATCAAAGAGCTGTTCGAGAGCGAAAAGTATATGCGTTACTTGTCTGTGATGTCCCGGTTCCACCGCTACTCCGTCAACAACACTATGCTCATCTATATGCAGAAGCCGGACGCCACGCTGGTGGCCGGATACAACAAGTGGAAAAATCAGTTTGAGCGCCATGTGAAGCGCGGTGAGCATGGCATTACCATCATCGCGCCCACACCGTTCAAGAAAAAGATCGAGGAACAGAAACTGGACCCGGACACCAAAGCCCCCATGCTGGATGCAGAGGGCAAGATCATCATGGAGGAACGGGAAGTTGAGATTCCCATGTTCCGCCCGGTGAAGGTGTTCGATGTGAGCCAGACGGATGGCAAGCCCTTGCCGGAGCTGGCGTCCTCCCTGTCCGGGAATGTCCAGAACTACGAGGCTTTCATGGAGGCCCTGCGCCGGTCCGCGCCGGTGCCGCTCTCCGTGGAGCCGATGGCAGAGAATATGGACGGGTATTTCTCGCCGGACCAGCAGCGCATCGCCATCCGGGCAGGTATGAGCGAGGTGCAGACCGTTTCCGCCGCCGTCCATGAGATCGCCCACAGCAAGCTGCACAACTACGCCAAGGCCCAGGAGGAAGCGGCCAGGGCCGGTGATAAGGAGCCGCCCAAGAAGAAAGACCGCAACACCGAGGAGGTGGAGGCCGAGAGCATTTCCTATGCCGTCTGCCAGTATTACGGTATCCAGACCGGCGAGAACAGCTTCGGCTACATCGCCAACTGGAGCCAGGGTAAGGAGCTACCGGAGCTGCGGGCCAGTCTGGAGACCATCAACAAAGCTGCCGGAGAACTGATCGCGGACATTGACCGGCATTATAAGGTTATCTGCAAGGAGCGCGGCATTGACCTGACCGCCCAGCCGGAACAGGCTGAACCCCGGCAGCCCGCAGAAGAAACACCCGACGCACCTACTCCCAGCGCCGAAGCCCAGGAGGCCCTGTTGCTGGTTGATGATGCCACCTATCTTCATGTTCAGTCCTGCAACACCGGCTGGGACTACACACTCTACGATGCCGCCACCAGGAAGCAGTTGGACGGCGGCCAGCTGGACGCCCCGGAGCTTCCTCTGTCCACCGCCGCTCTGAAAATCTGTGAGATGTACGACTTGGGTGGCCAGAATATTCAGTATGCGCCACTGAACATGATCGAAACTTTGCAGGAGGCGGCTGTCCAGCAGATGCAGACAGCGGCCCAAGCCACCACGCCGGAAACTACCATGCTGCCGGACGCCCCGGAACAGCACCTGGACGAATACCCTATGCCCGACCCCTCGCTGACCCAGGACGATCTGGAGAAATGCGGCTACCTGGATGGGGACCTTTTGCCCCTCTCCAAAGAGCGGGCCTATGAGCTGATGGCGCAGGACCTGACCGTTTACATGGTTCAGCAGGGCGAGAACCCGGCGATGGCCTTTGACACTGACGACCTGGATGCCCACAACGGCATTTTCGCCGTCACCCGCGAAGAATGGGAGGAAAGCCCGGCTTTTGAGGCCAAGGTCAAGGCGCGCATGGACCACCAGCAGGAACGGGAGCAGGCGTTCCTCGGCCACAAGGGCGACTGCTTCGCCATCTACCAGGTGAAGCACACCGACGAGCTGCGGGACATCCGTTATGAGGGGCTGGAATGGATCAAGTCCATCGGGCGCACAGTGCAGCGTGACAACTATGATCTGGTCTATACCGCGCCGCTGGCCCCCGGCGACCTGAAAGGCAGCGTGCTGGACAATCTTGAATACCGCTTCAATAACGAACACCCCGCCGACTATCGCCACCCGTCCATGAGTGTCAGCGACATTGTTGCCATCAAGCGAGACGGCAAGGTATCCTGTCACTACTGCGACAGCTTCGGCTTTGCCGAGGTGCCCGGCTTCCTGCCGGACAATCCGCTGAAAAATGCGGAGATGGCCGTGGAGGATGACTACGGCATGATCGACGGCATCATCAACAACGGCCCCAAGGAGCAGACAGTGGCCCAGCTGGAACAGCAGGCCCGCAGCGGCCAGCCCATTTCCCTGATGGACCTGGCTGCCGCCGCCCACCGGGAGGACCGGGACAAGAAGAAATCCGTTGTGGAGCAGCTAAAAAGCCAGCCCAAACCCGAACATAAAAAGACAGCGCCCAAAAAGAGCGCGGAAAGGGAGATCTGATATGAACGCTTTGACCTTTGAGGAAACCAACCTGCTGTGTATCTACAACCCCGGCACCCGCCAGGGGGCCATCGAGGCCCTGACCGAGATGCGCGGCGAGCTTTCGCCGGACGAGACCGAGCTGCTGGCTCTGACCGACAGTACCCTCGCCAAGCTGCGCACCATGACTGACGCCGAGTTTGATGAGCTGGAACTGTACCCGGATTTTGACGAGTAACCCCCTGCTTTAACCAGCCGGGGCGGCCGCCGTGCCGCCCCATTTTCATATCCGAAGGAAGGGAGGATAGAACCCCATGCCAACCAAAGCAGAACAATATGCGCAGATGGCCGATCAGGTGGCGCGGCAGCTCACCGGCAGCTGGCAGGAGTGGGCGGGCTTTCTCACCACCGCCGCCCGGCTCTACAAGTACCCGTTCCATGAACAGATGATGATTTACGCCCAGCGCCCGGACGCCACCGCCTGCGCCGAATACGACCTGTGGAACAACCGCATGGGCCGGTATGTGCGGCGCGGGTCCAAGGGCATCGCGCTGGTGGACGATTCCGGCGACCGGCCCCGGCTGCGGTATGTATTTGATATTTCCGACACCGGCACCCGCGAACACTCCCGTACCCCATGGCTGTGGACGATGAACGAGGAACACACCGCGCCGGTCATGGCGATGCTGGAGGGAAACTACGATGTGGGCGGCGAAGAACTGCCCCAGCAGCTGGCCGATGTGGCCGCCGGTCTGGCGGAAGAATACTGGACGGATCACCGGCAGGACATTCTCTACATCGTTGACGGTTCCTTTTTGGAGGAGTACGATGAGTACAACATCGAAGTCCAGTTCAAATCCGCCGCCGCTGTCAGCATCACCTACGCCCTGATGTCCCGCTGCGGGCTGGAGCCGGAGCAGTATTTCAGCCATGAGGATTTCATGGCGATCTTCGACTTCAACACCCCCGCCACCGTGGGGGCGCTGGGCACGGCGGTCAGCCAGATAAACCAGCAGGTGCTGCGGCAGATCGGCGTCACCATTCAGAACTATGAGCGCGCCAAGAGCGCGGAAAGGAGTGCCACACATGGAGAACAACCTGACTTACACGAGGAACGGCGATTACCTGATCCCCGACCTGAAGCTGTCCGAACAGCCGGAGAAACCCCTGGGCAAGTACGGCAGGATGAGGAAAGCGTATCTGAAAGAACACCGGCCCATCCTGTACAATCAGCTGCTGATGACCGAGAAGCTGTACCCGCACCTTCGGGAGATCGACGAGACCGCGAACATCCGTCTGGAGCAGATGATGTCCCAGCTGGCGAAAGACGTGGGCGCGACGGAGGCGCTGAAAGCCAGCGACCCGATGGCCTGGGTGGGCCTGATGAACACCTGCAAGGCCCAGGCGGAGGAGATCCTGCTGGCGGAACTTATCAACAGCTGACCTTAAACCTGTTCCTCTCCGAAGCGGAACAAATCCATAAAATCGACGAAGCAGAGAGTGTGAAAACGCCCTCTGCTTTTTCTATGCCCAAACCCGCTGCGCAGGCGGAACCCGTGCGCCGGGCGCTGACCCAGGCCGACATTGACGCCGCCATCCAGGAATGGAACGGCAAAATCGAAAGTAAGCACGCAGTTGTTCGCTACATGAGGGACCATGCCCGTGAAAAGGACACCGCCGCCTGGCTGCGGCAGGAGTACGGCGATGACCTCCCGGCCCTGCCTGTGACGGTGGACAGCGCGGCGGGCGACGTGTCCTGGCCCAAGGTGCAGCGCCGGATCGCCCAGCTCATCAAGGAAGATCGGTTCTACACCGAGGCGGAGCAGGACCGTTTTGACAACATCGACCCCATCGCCATCCGGGAGGCGCTGGCCGAGCGCGGCATTG
>OLWV01000272.1_pt1 | contig 23678 bp, 18 predicted proteins | sample 1644161 | NCBI WGS metagenome assembly OLWV01 (sample SAMEA103958163, study PRJEB25191) | human gut metagenome
CGTCCGAAACTTTGAAGTTTCGGACGGAGGGCTTCCCTTTATAAGTTTTCTGCCATCAGCCGCCTCTTCTTAAGGCACTGTCTGCCGGCATTTATTTACCTTCTTTTGCAGCAAGCACTTTCCATACAACGGCACTCAGCGCAGCACCCACAAACGGAGCTACAATGAACAGCCACAACTGAGAGAGAGCCTCGCCACCCTGGAACAGTGCCGGACCGATGCTACGGGCAGGATTGACAGAAGTTCCCGTAACAGGAATACAAACAATGTGCACTAATACCAACGTAAGACCAATGGCCAATCCTGCAAGATTACCCGCCCCCTTCTCGGAATCCGTAGAACCTAAGACAACCAGCACAAAGATAAACGTGAACACAGCCTCTGCAATGAATGCCTGCAACATCATTCCGTCAGCAAACCCATTGGAACCGGTAGCCGTAGGACCGCCATGAGCGCCCGTAGACACCAATGCATAAAGAATGGCAGAACCGATAACCGCCCCGATAACCTGAAACACCATATACATGGCTGCATCTTTCCCGCTCATCCTGCCGGACAACAGAACGCCCAGGGTAACGGCAGGATTAATATGACATCCCGAGATTCCTCCGATAGCGTATGCCATCGCCACAACGGACAAGCCGAAAGCAAAAGCCACTCCCAGCGTTCCGACACCTGCACTAACCGCCCCCGCCGCACTTCCGGCAAAGACAGCACTACCACATCCCATCAGGACAAGAACCATTGTCCCGATCATTTCTGCTAAATACTTCTTCATGATAGTTTTATTAAACATTGATTTCTGCAAAAATAAATATAAAAGATGAAAATCTGCCTAAACACGGCGGTAAAAACTCACCCATTACTACAAAACATCACTGCTTTGACTCTAACATCCAGCATATCTGCATCTTCTTTAGCCAACCCGAAGAAACTCAGAAATATAAGAAAACATATTGGCTTGTAAAGAGTACAAAGAAAGGGTGCAACCTCACGGCCACACCCTCCATCTACACTATCTTTGATAATAACCTAAAAGGAAACTTTATTTCCCTACATCATTTCAATTCAAAAGGAACCGTTCCCTTCACATCGGCTGCCGAAGCTGCTATGACAGCCTCGAACTTACCCGGCTCGGCCACCCAAGCGTGCTGGGTGTCATCGAAGAAGCTAAGAGCCTCCTTATCAATGGTAAATGTGACTTCCTTTGTTTCGCCCGGAGCCAGTTTCACCTTTTGGAAACCTTTCAGTTCCTTGACGGGACGAGGCAGAGAGGACTTCTTGTCACTGATGTACAGTTGGACAACTTCCTGCCCTTCGCGCGCTCCGGTATTCTTTACAGAAACCTTCACGGTCAGCGTACCGTCGGCCTGCATGGTCTTGCTGTCGGCTGTGGGCTTGCCATACTCGAAAGTGGTATAGCTCAAACCGTGGCCGAAGGGGAACAACGGTTTCACCTTCTTCTGCTTATCGGCCCAACGGTAACCTACAAAAATACTTTCATTGTATTTGATGTCGATGATGTCCTTGCTCCGCTTGCCGGTATATTCACCCAGGCTGTGGGCCGGGCAATCCTCCAACTTCACGGGGAAGGTAAACGGAAGCTTGCCACTGGGATTCACATCCCCCATAAGGATAGCGGCGAGAGCACTACCGGCTTCGGAACCCAGATACCAGTCCTGAACGATAGCAGGCACTTCGTTCACCCACGGCATGGCAATGGCATTGCCGGAAATGTTGACAACAATCAGATTCTTGTTTGCCTTTGCCAGTGCAGAGATAACAGCATCTTGTCCGTAAGACAAACCCAGACCTTCACGGTCTGAATCCTCACAGTCCTGGCCGTTGCTTTTGTTCAAACCGCCGATGAAGATTACATAATCGGCATCCTGGGCTTCTTTCACGGCTTCGGCTATCAGTTCTTCGGGAGTGCGGTCATCCTTCAGGTTCTGTCCAGTCACCACACCATTATACTCACCGCTTGCATCGCCCACGTAGCCACGAGCATACACCACTTCAGCCTTGCCAGCCACACGCTGCTTGATACCGTCCAACGGAGAAAGCTCACGCTGCACCTTCAGCGAAGAACTGCCACCACCTACAGTCATCATCTTGATAGCATTTTCGCCCACTACCAGAATCTTTTTAGTCTGGTCCAAATCTATCGGGAGCACATTGCCTTTGTTCTGCAACAGTACGATGCCCTCCTCGCCGATGCGGCGGGCAGCCTCGTAATGCTCCGGAGAAAGCATACTTCCCCACGGACGGTCGGGATTCATCACCGTACGGAAGATAAGGCGCAGAATGCGGCGTACCTTGTCGTCCAGCTCCTTAGTACCGACCTTGCCTTCGCGTATGAGGTTCAGGTAGGGATTCGCCAGATAATAATTGTCGTATGCATTGCTGGCACCATTTGAAAGTCCGTTAGTCCAACTGCCGAATTCCATATCCAGCCCATTGGTAATGGCTTGCCGAGTATCGTGCGTGCCGCCCCAGTCGGAAATGACTACGCCGTCGAATCCCCATTCGCCCTTCAATATATCGTTTAATGTGTATTGGTTGTGGCAAAGATGTTGGCCTTTGTAAAGGTTGTAGGCACCCATGATGCTCCACGCTCCACCTTCCTGCACAGCCATCTTGAAGGCAGGCAGATAGATTTCATAAAGGGCGCGGTCGTCCACGATGACATTGGTGGTGTGACGGTTCACTTCGTGGTTGTTCAAGGCAAAGTGTTTCACGCAGGCAGCCACACCATTCTGCTGCACGCCCCGGATATAGGGCACTACCATCTTTCCGGCCAGATAAGGGTCCTCACCCATATACTCAAAGTTGCGTCCGTTGAGCGGTGTACGGTAGATATTGATACCAGGGCCCAGCAAGACCGATTTGTTGCGGTAGCGCGCCTCTTCACCGATACTCTGTCCGTAAAGGAGAGACATTTCGGGGTTCCAGGTTGCTGCCAGACAAGTCAAGGCAGGGAAAGCCACACAGGAGTCATTGGTGCATCCGGCTTGTTCCCACTCGTCCCACAACACATCGGGACGTATACCGTGAGGGCCGTCATCCGTCCATACATCGGGAATGCCCAGACGGGGTACACCCGCACTGCTGAACTTGCTTTGCGCATGAGTCAACTTCACTTTCTCTTCCAGGGTCAGACGGCTCAAAGCGTCTTCCACTCTTTCTTCAATAGGTTTGCTTGCGTCCAGATAGACGGGCTTCTGCTGGGCTGAAAGAGGCAGCGCGACAGCAGCCAGAACCAAACCGAATAATACTTTTTTCATTGTTGTACAATTTAAGTTGTTATATAATTTAAGTAAGTACTCATAATCAGTCCGTACTATTGACAATCCCCAGCAGACAAGGGAATATGACTTATCCCTACACACATAGGAACTGAAATCCTTACAGCCGTATAGTGAATATCTATAACATCCGGATGTTGTTGTCCAAAACATCCCCATGTTTTGCCTTAAAACATCCGGATGTTTTGGGTTCTCAGTCCTATGGTGTGTACAGCTCAGTCCCTACCTCTTTCATGCTAAGTCCCGGCATCTCATCCTCTGGGACTTGATACGTACTGTTTGCAGCGAGGCAGTACCCGCTACTTCATTCCCAATGACCGGATATAACCCTCCTGAACCACACAATTCTTCAGTTTGCATGCCTCGATAAAGTCCATCATCGCCTTGCGGGACATGGCCTGCGCGGGACGTGCCTCACGGATTTCCTTGTACGTGGCACGCGGTGCTTCGGAGAAATACACGATGTTTGCCCAGTTCTCCGGCGGAGTGATGCCGACGAAAGAAGAACCGTCCATCTTCTTGTAGGGCCAGAAGGTATAGCCGATGTTGTTCTCGCGCATCGTCTGGCAGAAAGCGGCCTGCCATTCGTCCGTATTGTGGCCTATCTCACCCATGTACATGGGCAGGTTCACACTGTCGCGGAAGTTGATAATCGTCTGGATGGCAGCTTGGGTAGGTTCGCCTCCGTAACGGTGGCAGGTGTACATTATCTTGTCGTCGAACTTGGAGTCCTTGAAAGGCTTGAAATTACCGTTCCATTGCGAACCGCCCAGCAGGATGATGTGGTTGCTGTCCACCTCGCGGATGGCGGCTACACCTTTCTTATATACATCTTCCAGCTTGCCGTTGAGCTCCTCCATGTTCTCGAAGTAAGGGGCAATGGGCTCGTTGAAGAGTTCGTAACCGAGGATGACCGGTTCGTTCTTGTAGTGGTCGGCTATCCGGCGCCAGATGTCACAGTAAAGTTGCTGGCTGACTTCGCTGTCGAACAGCCAGGGATAGCCGTAGCTGTCGTCGATGTTGTCGCCCGTCTGTCCGCCGGGGGCGTCATGCATGTCGAGGATGAGGTACAAGTCCGATTCGCGGCACCACTCTACCAGGCTATCCACGCGGGCAAAGCCGTCTTGGTCGGCAGTCAGCCCCATATAGTCCTCGTCCGTAAACATTTTGTAATGGAAAGGCAGGCGGATGGTGTTGGCACCCTGCTCCTTGATGAAGCGGATGTCCTCGCGCGTTACATAATTGTCCTTGAATGCTTTCCAGAAGTCGGCCGTAAAGTCCGGTCCCACCAGCTGGCAGAACATCTCATTGATGAAACGAGCGGAATTGGTCTTGTTGAACTTGAACATGTATCCTTCCGGATTCAGCCAATTACCCAGGTTGGTACCCATGATGAAGAGTTTGGTACCGTCGGGCTTTATCAAGTCCTGACCCTGAATGGTTACGAATGCATCCGAAGTTACTTCTTTTGTCGCTTGTTTCTCACCGCATCCCGCAAGGCCCAAAGACAGCAAGGCGATGGAAATGCTTGTCGCTAATAAATGTTTCATGGCAATAATTTTGGTTATGGTATCAGTTGCGATATTCGCTTTTACTTCCCCAAAGTTAGGAAAGATAAGAACACCTCGTACCGGCGAATCGGGAATAGGTGGAAGAAGTAAAGAAGCACAAACAAACAAACAACTAATAATCAGAAATATAAGTAGAAGAAGAGAAAGGCAGAAAGTGGATTCAAAAAACCGGTTTGACGTATTGTCAGCGTATCTGCATCAGCCGTATTTCAAAGTCCTCGCGCGAAATGCGGGCCTTGTTCTTCACTTTGGCACGGTAATTATAGATGGTGTTTACAGAATAACGGAGGAATTCTGCAATCTGCGAACTGTCGTCGATGCCCAGACGAATCAAGGCGAAAATGCGGAGTTCCGTATTCAGCAACTCGCCTTTACGGAGCACGATGCGTTCTTCGGGCTGCAGCAAGTCATTGAATTTATCGACAAAATCGGGGAAAAGGTGCAAGAAGGCAGTATCAAAGTTATCATAGAGTTCCTTCAGTCCGGTGTCCAGCACCTCACGGGAACGCACCATCTTCAGCAGCTCTTCCATCTGCCCGGCAGAGATTTTCTTGTTGACCATCCGCCGGTAGGTATCCAGCCGGTTGATATAAACGGAGCAGAGATTCATGAAACGGCCCACATACTCCTCCTTGATGTTGTTTGAGAGTTGCAGTTGCTCGTTGGCATGCTCCAGTTTGTTCCGTGCGGCAGAGAGTCGCTGCATCTGCCGGTAGATAAAGCCCACTGCCACCACCAACAGCACAATCAAAGTGCTGATGAGCCAGAGGTACAGCCGGAGCCGGTCATTCTGCTTCTCGCGCATGGCCTGATAAGTGAGGTCTATCAGTGAAAGGATGCCGGCAGTCTGGAGGCTGCGGCTACGGGCGTTGTATCGGTTGGTTTCGTCCCACGAGAAACGGATGTAACGGTAGGCATGCTCCATATCCCCTTCCTCATAAAGAAGTTCCGCCAGGTTCCAGAGTGAGGCATGGTCTGTGATGCTCAGGCGAATATCGGTCAGTGCCGACAAAGCCAGATAGCGCTTCTCCTCCTCCCGGTTCCCGAGCCGGCGGTAGAGCAATGAGCGCTGATAGGTCACCAGCGCATATTCGGGAGTATTGGGCTTGGCATGTGCCAGACGCGTATCATTGATGCTCAAGGCTTCGTCCGGATGGCCTGCAGCGGCCTCCCGCGCCTCTCTTCGTTCCAGGTAGAGGGAGGATGAAGGCAGAAGTACCTGCATCAAAGAATCGTCATAATGGGTAGCCAAAGCCTGATAATGCTTCTTGAAAGAATCGTCCAGCGTATAGAAACTCAGTTCTGTGTAAAGTTTATGACAGGCATTGTAATAGTCCGGCAGCAGATGGGAGGGAAGGGAAGCTTTGTCCGTCTGCCTCAAGAGTTCGGCAGCCTCCTCGTACATACCTGCCGAAGCCATCAGGTGGGCAAGCTCCAGCCTTGTTTCGAGTACCGCATCCTGCCGGCCATAACGCTCTGCCCAATCCAGATTGACACGAAGATAATGGATGGCCGAATCGCAGATATATGTCTTATACTCCTTATAGATTTCCCCATTCCATCGAAAAAAAGAGATATTGGCGGTATCGGTATCCAGCACTTGGCGCTTCAGCCGGGCAATGCGTCCTTCACGCACGGCGACATAGTGCCGGTGCGCCTCGATAGCCTCATCCAAAGAGGACGTCAGCGCAGTAAAAGAGGGCGTGCCGGCAGCAAAAACCACACTTTGCCATACCACGACGGCAAGAAAACAAAAAGTGAACAATCTCCTTTCCATGACCATAAAGTTCATGCAAATATAGCAAGAAATCCTGCAAAGCAGTAGCATCGGAAAAAATAGTTTCCTATATTTGCGTTCTAAACCCCCAAACAAATTATCTATCATGAAAAGCTTAACACCCCAACGGATTGCCGCGGTAGACGTATTCCGCGCACTCACCATGTTCTTCATGCTCTTTGTCAACGACATTCCCGGACTGAAAAACGTCCCCCACTGGCTGATGCATGCCAGGATGGACGAAGACATGATGGGATTCTCCGACACCATCTTCCCCGCTTTCCTTTTCTGTATGGGCATGTCCGTATCCTTTGCCATACAAAACCGGTACAAAAAGGGAGACAACACCCTGCAAGTCGTGGCCCATATCTTCTGGCGGACAGTGGCGCTGATTGCCATGGGACTGTTTTCACTGAACAGCGGAGGCATCGAAGGCGGTCTATCGCACCAATGGTTTTCCATCCTGATGGTCATCGGTTTCTTCCTCACCTGGGGGGTATATCCCAAAGCGGAAGGAACGAAAAAGACCCTTTTCACCGCAATGAAAACAGCAGGCGTGCTGCTGCTCGCCTTCCTCGTCATCTACAAGGACATGAACGGGAAACCGTTCCAGATAAGCTGGTGGGGCATCCTCGGACTTATCGGCTGGACGTATGCGGTATGTGCAGGCATCTATCTGTTCACCCGGGAAAGCCTGCGGAAGAATGCCATTGCCTGGTTCGTGGTCGTATTGCTTGCCGTAGTCAGCCATTCAGACCTGATACCGGGAGAGTACGGCAGCCGGATTATCCTGCTTCCCTTTATCCCGAGTGACTGGACACTGCATGCCTTCGGTATGTCCGGCGTATTGACCTCCCTGCTCATGCAGCGTTATGCCGACCGGGAACGGCCGGGACGATTCATCGGCATGCTTTGTGCCCTCGGCGTAGGAATGCTTGTCCTCGCCCTCGTCTCACACCCATTCTGGATTATATCCAAAATACAAGCCACGCCGACATGGTTGTTCTACTGCCTCGCCATGTTCTTCCCGCTGTTCGGTTTCTTCTACTGGCTGACGGACGTGAAAGGCAAAACCAACTGGTTCGATATCATCAAACCTGCAGGTACGGCAACGCTGACCTGCTATATTATCCCTTACATCTGGTATGCTGTCCAGCAACTGCTGCATCTGCACTATCCCGAGGCATTGGGAAGCGGTGTACCGGGACTGCTCAAGTCCCTCGTGTTCTCGCTTGTCATTGTGGGGCTGACCGGCCTGCTGGTGAAAGGCAAGATTAAACTGAAAGTATAATGTTGAAAGTTCAGACACCCAACGGTGACAACAAGGTGCTGCTGCATTCGTGCTGCGCACCTTGTTCTTCCGCCATCATCGAGTGCATGCTGGCCAACGGCATACGCCCGACCGTATTCTACTGCAATCCCAACATCTATCCGCAGGCAGAATATGAGACAAGGAAAAACGAGGCTATCCGTTTCGTAACCTCCAAAAACATCGATTTCATCGATGCAGACTATGATTATGCACACTGGTTACATACCATGCAGGGCCTGGAGCATGAACCGGAACGCGGCAGCCGCTGCCTGAAGTGCTTCACTCTGCGCCTGACAGAAACAGCCCGCTACGCTTCCGAGCATGGTTTCTCCGTATTCACTACCACCCTTGCCTCTTCGCGCTGGAAAAGCCTGGAACAAATCAATGAAGCAGGACGCCGTGCCGCCGCACTCTATCCGGGCACCCTCTTCTGGGAACAGAATTGGCGGAAGGGCGGGCTCCAGGAGCGACGCAACCAACTGCTGAAAGAGTATGATTTCTATAACCAGCAGTATTGCGGCTGTGAATTCAGCATGCAACGACTGGAAAAGAATAAATAAAAACTAAAGAAAACATGAAGAAACTGACTTTTACATTACTCATCACTCCGACAGCGGTATACCTCTTTTCTGTTCCCTGCAATGCTAAGTGAAGAGCCAAACACGTAGTTTTCATCGGTCTTGATGGCTGGGGTGCCTACAATGAGGCTCTAAGACTCCCGAACTTCAGTCACGTGTATTGAACCATCATAGCATATTTCCTACCATCTTCATCGTTACTGCCAACCACGGAGGCATTGAAAACGGCCATGGCAACAAGACCATGCAGGAAATGCAGGCTCCGGAAAGAACATTAAGAAAGGAGGCGAATTCCACGAAAGCATGATGCAGTATGACGTTGCCTCCACCATTGTCCACATCCTCGGACTGAAACAGCCACAAGTATGGATAAGACGTCCTATGTTGCAGGTTTTCAAATAAAAAAAGCGATCAGCGATAAATGAGCGTCGAAAGATAGTCCTCGGCAAACATCTCGTTTGCCACCTCCAACAGAGCTTCCGAAGTGAGCTGTTCAATGCGATGGAACACGGCTTCGGAAGTTTCGCATTTATTATAATGCAGGAAAGTCTTGCCCATGCCCAACGCATTGTTCTCATTATTATCCGAAGCTACACCGATTTGTCCGATAAGTTGCTTCTTGGCAGCCGCAAGCTGCGAGGAAGTCATCCGGACATCACGCAAGCGTTTCAATTCCTTATATACCAGGCGGGTGCAGTAGTCCAAATCTGCAGGGTCGCAACCGAAGTAGATGCAGAAAGTTCCCGTATCGGTATAGGAAGTCAAGTTGGATTCTACGTTATAGACCAGCCCACGACGTTCACGGAGAGAAACGTTCAATCGGCTGTTCATGCCCGGGCCACCCAAAACATTGTTCAGCAGGTAAAGTGCGGTGCGCTTGTCATCGTATGCATTATATCCCCGGCTGCCAATCATGACATGTGCCTGGTGAGTATCCTTATGCACTACAAGATGCTCGGGTACATAGAGGGGCGGTGGCATACGGCGGTTGTCCACTGCCATGGCAGGTATATCCGCGAGGAGTTTTTCCGCCCAGCGCACCACCTGCCTAAAGTCCAGATTGCCCAGAACAAAAAAGACCATATTGCCGGGATGGTAGAAGCGAGAAGTGAATGCAGCGGCATCCTCACTGCGAAACAGCTTCAGTTGCCCGGGATTGCCCAGAATGTTGCGTCCCAGGGGATGCCCTCTGAATATCAAGTCTTCGAAATCATCGAAGATGAGCTCGGAAGGGTTGTCTTCGTAGGATTGTATCTCGTCGATAATCACCTCCGTCTCCTTCTCGATTTCGCGTTGCGGGAAAGTGGAGTGGAATACAATATCCGTTAACAATTCGAAGGCACGGCCGAAATGCTCGGTCAGGAAAGCAGAGTAAATCACCGTCTCTTCCTTGTTGGTGTAGGCGTTAAGGTCTCCGCCCACATTCTCCATACGGTTCAGGATATGCCATGCCTTACGCTTGGCGGTACCTTTAAATATAAGGTGCTCCACAAAATGCGCCATACCTTGCTCGTTTTCAAGCTCATCGCGCGTACCCGCATCTACAGCAAAACCACAATAAGCCACCTTGGAGACTGAAGGTTCATGAATGATGCGCAAGCCGTTGGACAAGATATGTTGGTTGAAAGCCGACGGTAAATTCTCTTTTAACTTCTTCATTCTGACGTTTCAAACTATTTGAGGCGACAAAAATACAATAAAACTTATTGCCGTTTATAGAAAATTGCAGATATTTGCATATTGCTATAATGTGCTAATGTGATTAATGTGCTAATATGCCAATGACCATGCGGCATCACAGCGCAGCCAATTAGCACATTAGCATATTAGCACATTAAATACATTAAGAGTATGATTGCATCCATTCAAGAGCTTTTGCAGAAAGAGGCACAAGCCGTACTGAACATTCCAGTGACGGACGCTTATGAAAGAGCTGTAGAACTCATCGTAGAACAAGTGCACCGCAAAAAAGGGAAACTGGTAACTTCGGGTATGGGCAAGGCCGGACAAATAGCCATGAACATCGCTACTACCTTCTGCTCCACCGGTATTCCGTCCGTTTTCCTGCACCCCAGCGAAGCACAGCACGGTGACCTCGGCATCCTTCAGGGGAATGATCTGTTACTACTCATCTCCAATTCGGGCAAAACTCGTGAAATCGTGGAGCTGACACAGTTGGCACATAACCTAAGTCCGGAACTGAAGTTTATCGTCATCACCGGAAACCCTGATAGCCCCCTGGCACACGAATCCGATGTATGCCTCAGCACCGGGAACCCCCAAGAAGTATGCGTATTGGGCATGACGCCCACGACTTCAACCACTGCCATGACCGTCATCGGTGACATTTTGGTTGTACAGACCATGAAAGAAACTGGATTCACCATTGAAGACTACTCCAAGCGCCATCACGGCGGTTACCTCGGAGAAAAATCAAGATCGCTATGCGTAAAGTAATAGGTATCGGAGAAACCATACTAGACATCATATTCCGTGGCGAACAGCCCACAGCAGCTGTCCCAGGCGGTTCAGTATTCAACGGCATCGTCTCGCTGGGACGTATCGGCGTTCCCATTTGCTTTATCAGTGAAACAGGCAATGACCACGTGGGCAATATCATACTCAACTTCATGCGCGAGAACAATATCCCCACAGACCATGTTAATGTCTTCCCTGACGGGAAATCCCCCGTATCACTCGCTTTCCTTAACGACCGGAGTGATGCGGAATACATCTTCTATAAAGATTATCCCAAACAACGATTAGATATAGAGTATCCACAAATTCAAGAGGACGACATCGTTATAATAGGGTCTTATTATGCCTTAAACCCCGTATTGCGCGACAAAGTATTAGAACTGCTGGAACGCGCACACGACATGCATGCCATTATCTATTACGACCCCAATTTCCGTTCGTCCCATAAAGAGGAGGCCATCAAGCTGGCTCCCACCATCATCGAAAATCTAGAATACGCCAACATTGTACGCGGCTCGCAAGAGGATTTCTTCTATATGTGGGGCCTGCAGGAGGCTGACAAGATATACAAAGACAAAGTAAAGTTCTACTGCCGTAACTTCCTCTGTACTGCCGGCGCAGAGCAGGTATCATTGCGCACCGACACGATTTCCAAGGAATATTCCATTCCTCCGTTAGAAGCGGTCAGTACCATCGGTGCAGGAGATAATTTCAACGCAGGCATCATCTTCGGGCTGCTGAAACATAATGTACGCTACAAGGACCTCGATACCATGGACGAAGCTACTTGGGACCAAGTTATCCAATGCGGCATTGAGTTTGCCGCTGAGGTATGCAAAAGTTTCAACAACTCCGTTTCAAAGGAATTTGCAGAGAAGCACAGATAATTTTAAAGTTCAAAAAAGAAATATAAAAGCCTGACATTGACGTTACCCTCTGTGGATAAATTACATATATTTGTGATTAACGACATCAGAGAGGTTACGAATTATGTATAGGAATTTATTGAACTTGCTTGTTTTGGCAGTGCTGCTCCCTTCTTGTAGCGGCACTGCCCCTCACATTTCCGTTGTATGCGAAGAAAACAATGTGGGCAACTGCATTGTGAAATGGGAAATGGCCCCTCTTATCAAAGGGAATGTTAAAGTATATGCCTCGACTAACCCGGAGGACATCCCCGAAGACGTTCCTATTGCCATTGCCAACATCTCCGATCTGAAGATGACCGTCATCACTACCGACCCTACACAGCGATACTACTACATGCTTGTATTCGGTGACAAATACCGGGTAAAGATTGCCACCCGCAACATCAATATCCCCGGCATACAGAACTTCCGCGACTTGGGAGGCTATACGTCCTATCCTACCCAAAAGAAAGTACATTGGGGCATGCTATATCGCTCTGCCGAAATAGACAAATTGGAACCGTGCTCGCGCAAGGAGCTCAAGAATATAGGAATAAGGACTATCATCGACCTGCGCTCATTCGATGAAGCACACAGACAAAGCCCCTTGCAGCAAGAATTCAAAGTGGTGCACATCCCTATTCCTACTGGTGATATGGAGCATATCCTGAAAGGTGTGCAGGAGCGGACAATCAAGAGTGATACCGTCCACCGGATAGTGGAGCGAATGAACCGCGAGCTCATCAGCAACTATACTAAAGAATACCGTCAGATTTTCGATATCCTACTGGATAAGAACAATTATCCCCTCATAATCCATTGCTCTTCAGGCAAAGGGCGCACAGGCATTGTATCGGCGCTTGTGCTTGCCTCCCTTGGAGTGGGCGAAGACATCATCATGGAAGACTACCGCCTCAGCAACGACTACTTCAACATCCCGGCTGCCTCTCGGTACGCTTACCAGCTTCCGGCACGTTCGCAAGAGGCTATCACCACCATATTCTCAGCACGCGCAGATTTCCTAAATGCCGCCATCGAAGAAATGGAACGAAGGTATGGAGATACCGACACCTATCTGCAAAGAGGCATCGGCCTGACGAAAGAAGAAAGAAAGAGACTACAAGACATTCTTTTAGTAGATAATTGACAATGCATAATGGATAATCAGTAGTCAATAAAAAACGATTTTATCATGTAATTACATAATTATCAACCATCAATTATCAAATATCCATTGAAAAGCACTATCTTTGCGTCCGAAATATAAAGATATACAAAAGATTTAATGAAGACATTTGAAGAGCTCGGTGTGTCGCCGGAGATACGCCGCGCCATCGAAGAAATGGGTTACGAGCAGCCCATGCCGGTACAAGAGGAAGTAATTCCATACCTTTTAGGAGAAAACAATGATGTAGTAGCACTGGCACAAACTGGAACAGGAAAAACCGCAGCGTTCGGTCTGCCGCTCATACAGAAGATTAACGTCAACAACCGAATTCCCCAATCACTTATTCTCTGCCCTACCCGTGAACTTTGTTTGCAGATAGCCGGCGATTTGAACGATTACTCCAAATACATTGATGGCTTACGGGTATTGCCCGTATATGGCGGTTCGTCCATTGAAAGCCAGATACGTGCCCTGAAACGGGGTGTACACATCATCGTAGCCACACCAGGACGACTGCTGGATCTGATGGAACGCAAAACCGTGTCCCTCGCCACCATACAGAACGTGGTTATGGACGAAGCGGACGAAATGCTGAACATGGGATTCACGGACAGCATCAACGCTATTCTTGCCGACGTTCCGCAAGAGCGCAATACCTTGCTGTTCTCCGCTACCATGAGCCCGGAAATCGCACGCATTTCCAAGAAGTACCTGCGCGATGCCAAAGAAATCACCATCGGGCGCAAAAATGAAAGCACCAGCAACGTGAAACACGTAGTCTTCTGTGTACATGCCAAAGACAAGTATGCTGCCCTGAAGCGTATTGTGGACTACTATCCGCAGATATACGGCATCATCTTCTGCCGTACCCGCAAAGAAACGCAGGAAATAGCTGACAAGTTGATGCAGGAAGGCTATAATGCCGACTCGCTGCACGGCGAACTGAGTCAAGCGCAGCGTGACGCCGTGATGCAGAAGTTCCGCATCCGCAACCTACAACTGCTGGTTGCCACGGACGTTGCCGCACGCGGCCTCGATGTGGACGACCTAACCCACGTCATCAACTACGGATTGCCCGATGACACCGAAAGTTATACCCACCGCAGCGGCCGTACGGGACGTGCTGGAAAAACCGGGACTTCCATCGCCATTATCAACCTGCGCGAGAAAGGCAAGATGCGCGAGATTGAGCGCATCATCGGCAAGAAATTCATTGCAGGCGAAATGCCTACCGGCAAACAGATATGCGAAAAACAACTGCTCAAAGTGATAGACGACCTTGAAAAAGTGAAAGTAAACGAGGAGGAAATCGCTGACTTTATGACTGATATCTACCGCAAGCTGGACTGGCTAAGTAAGGAAGATTTAATTAAGCGGATGGTTTCGCATGAATTCAACCGTTTTCTAGACTACTACCGCGACCGTGAAGAGATAGAGACAGCAACCGGCAGTGAACGCGGAACAAGAAACGGTGAGCGGAGTGAACACCGAAGCAGTGGCAATCATCAAGCCGAACCGGGCTACAAACGCCTATTCATAAATCTGGGCAAAATGGACAACTTTTTTCCCAGTGAGCTTATCAGCCTGCTGAACAAAAACACCCGTGGACGCATTGAGCTAGGACGCATCGACTTGATGCAGAAATTCTCTTTCTTCGAAGTAGAGGAAAAAGAAGCCAACAATGTAATGAAAGCCTTGAACCGTACCAACTGGAACGGTCGCAAAGTATCTGTAGAGATTGCCGGAGACGAAGGTAAGAATGTCCCGAAAGGCAGACGCACGGGTACAGCCGGAAGCTATGGAAAAAAAGATTCCGACGGCAAGAAGCGCAGCAACAAGGAAGACGGCAAACGGAACGATGCTGCCAGCAGACGTAGAGACAGAGCCGAAAACCCTGCAAACGACAAGAAGAAAGGCAAGCCCAGCCGCGAGGAACGCGGTTATACCAAAGCCCGTGGCAAAAAAGACGATTGGAAACAGTTCTTTCAAGGCAGCAATGACTTCAAGAACCCAGAACCTGACTTCAGTGAAGAAGGCTGGGCAAAACGGACACCGAAAAAGACAATGAGATAGAGGTTGTTATACTTAATTTGCATAAAAGATGAGGAGCGCAGTACATAGCCAATAAAAATTTCATCAATGATAGTATTGCGCGTGTTGTATAAACATTAGGCTGGAACTGCGGAGTAATACGTTACGTGTAGATGGTGGCCGTTACTCCCGGTTACCGTTTACTCAATATGAACCTTATCAATGTAGTTGTCAATGCGAACAAAAAACTCTTTAACAAACTTGATCAAACCCGTGGCGAATGTGTAAGAATCGAAAATCTGGACGTTGAAGAAGATATCCTTCAACCAACAGCAACGAGGTACACACAAAGGAATCATTCTTCTTTGAATAATTAGCTACCGTCTGTTCCAATTCTGATAAACGGTGATTGATAGAATATCCATTCTTTTCAAGCATGAATATCTTATTTCCCATATATCCTACACAAAAAGATAGGGAAATAGAGTGCAAGTCTCCTTATCTTCCAAAATACCTTTCTCTTTTAAAATTTTATACAACTGTCCTACGGATTTGGTTCCCATACCAGGAAGTCTGCACAGCGCATCAAACCCATTATATTTTATAAACCGTAAAAGATCCTCAAGTTGGCAGATATTGTATTTTCTAAGTGCACGTAAAGTCCTGAAATTTATATCCAGATTTCCTAAAGGTGTAGCCAGCAGGTGCACATATTCCGATGGAACATCCTGTTCCCTTACAACTATCACTACATTCTTTAAATTCTGTCCAGCATCCTCTTGGGAATGTGCCAGCAAAGCCTCATAATTCCGGCATCTGATATATAAACGGTCCAATTCCTTTTTCCATTCAGAATAGGGCTTCCATTCCAAGCGAACCTGCCTACCCGCTTTCTTATACATATATGCCAGATTTCTGGGAGAAATATTTGTTCTCCTGGAGACAGCCGATACGTCTCCCCCGATAGAAAGGGAGTAAAAAATATCTCGAATCCGAGCATCCTTTATCACTTCTGCCATTTCCTTAACAATCTCCTTGTAGACAGATATACAGATCTTCGGTAATTCCACATAAGAAAGATCTGTTTGCCCAACGGACAGATCTGCATTCGAATATTCCATAATTCCTCCGTTATAATGCAATTATAAAAATCTGTTTATTCTTTATTTTTTTCTCTCAACTTGGAAGGGGATATCCCGTATATTCTCCGGCAGTATGCCGTAAACTGGGAGGGCGAGCTAAAACCTAACTTATCGGATATTTCCTGAAAGGAAAGTTCCGGATCACTAATCATGTCCAACATCTGTTCTGCCTTTTTCCTCTGCATCCATTTATAGGGACTTTCCCCGAAGCTGGAGTGAAATTTTCTGCTGAAGGAACGCTCGGAAACATAATATAAATCAGCGAATTCCTTGACAGAGTTCACCCTCTTATAGTTCTCCATAACAAATTTCTCAAAATGCCGCCGAATACCAGTCGATGCGGAAAAAAACGCCGATAGTTCTTTCTTTGTATAGAAGCCCTTCAGCACCAAGAGCAGCTCCTGCTGTTTCAGCAAATGCATATGTTTGCAAAGCAGCCTTGCCTCCAGATACGTTCCAACAGAATTCAGTACTTTAACAAGAGGTTTCCTGATGGGAAGAATAAAATTATCAGCCGTTTGCTCCTTACCTCTGACAGACAACGAGCCCAAAAACAATTTGTCGCACACACTCACATTCTTGTCCCAAAATAAAAGCATGCATCTCGAACCGATTATAGACTTCATCCGGGTTCCTATGCTTTGCGGAATAAACACCATCTGGTTTTGTAAAATCCGCAAACCTTTATATTTACCCAAATCAAAAATCACCTCCCCTTCAATCATAAAAAGAGTACATGATGACCTGCTGTTATCAATCCGATATACCTCATTCTCCTCCAGCTGCTGACAAGAAAATCCCACGTCCGAATTCATCTGGTAATTCAGGCAAGATAAATGTTCATTCAGATATAGCAATTTCATGTTTTTTGTTTTTTATTACAACAAAAATTAAAGCACGTCTGTTTCCAACAAAATGGACAATTTATTAATTGAAACAGACAAATTTAACATACAAGATGTATGCTGATTAATCAATCAACCTCTGATTTTGACAATCCCTTAGATATAAAGGTTTACATACAGGTCACTAAAATAGGATTCATCATGATATATATTTGAGTCTCTCCCAATACTATATAAAAGTAATACGAAACAAGACTCTCGCAACTTCCACATCATGAATATGTGGCTTATACAAAAAACACCGGAATGTCTCAAAACAAAAGTATATGAGAAACTTTCTTGTCATTTTTTATGTCCCGTGCAAGTTTTCGTCTGCACGGGATATAACTTATTGGGGTAAATATTTCTCATAATCATCCTTTACATCTGGATCGACGACTGGACGTACGGAATAAGTCATGCAACGCCTGTAAACAGCGCTTGTATTAGAAGTAGGCGCCCAACCGGCAGGACCTCCAGTGGAATTAAGCAGATAACGCCCTGCATGAGTATCGCTTCTGGCTTGTGCCACGGCGAAAATGACTTCATTACCCCCAGACTTGCCATCTGTAAAACTGCCGTCATAAATACTTCCAGGCAGCGGTGTGTTAAGGCCGGAACGACTTGCATAATAATATGCAGACCTCAAAGTTACAGCCTCTTTCTGCGACATAATCCGGAATCCGTAAGGAGAAGGGTCAAATACGGTTTTCCCGCCTACATCCTCCGGATTCCCTGTCTGGGAAGGCTGGTTCCATGGATACAGGAATACCCAGCGGTCTTTGAAATAACTAACAAACCCATGCGGGAAACATTCATACAGCCAGAAACTTTGATGAGAGACGATAGCGTTTGGATGTTCGATGCTCTGTTTCATCGTAAGAGCAGCCCCTCTCGCTTGCTGAGCATCTGTTTTTCCATAATCCACATCATTTCCTCTCTGTTCCCAAAGGAAATCAAATAGCTTGCCACTGCCGTCATAAAAGTTTTTATTGACACGAACATCATGTGCCGGGAACGGGTCTTTCCTGCCCCATTGATATTGCATACCAAATTCCCTATATGCATCTGCACTATACTGTGATTGGACCCTTTCGTATGCTCCCAACAGATGCGACATCAATTGAACCGTTTTCGGACCATCACCTCCCTGACTCGCAACATCCAAGACTGTCGGATACTTGTCAACAATCCAGATATGCCAGGACCAGAGTGTCGGATTCCCCTTGATCTTTCCAGATTTAATTTCTATCAACACATTTCCCGGAGTCTGCCCTGGCTTGACATAAATATATGATCCCGGACCGGAACCTCCCTGTTCGGACAATTCACTGAGTCCCGCTTTTTCTATATCATTATGCCCACCAGCCTCTTTAATATCCGTCCACACGATATTGACTCTCCAATCATCATCTGCATCCAACTTATTCAACATGAAATCCTCTTTGCTACCGGGAAGTCCCTGCTTATCACTTAAAACAGCGTCATGATCCAGAAGCTTTTTGTAATACTCATAGGCAGTATTTACCCGGGAAACAGGAATAAAGATCCCTTGCTTTGCTCCCGCTTTAAGCATATATGTATTCGCTTCAGGCTGCACAATTCCGGAAACCAGCTCCAACTCAAATTCTCTTTCCGGAAAAAGACCATCAGGGGAATAAATCTTGAATTTCGCCTTACCGGAGTAAAGACGCGGAGACACCATATCGTCAACAGCTATGAAAGGCACAGGTTTTCCCGAAAGGGAAGGATCCTTCTCATAGAAAAGCGCAAAGTCTTCTATCACATTACCAGCATTGTTGTCAGACAAAGCCGAAACCAACTCAATTTTGTATTCGCTGTTGGCTTTGACATAATATTGCTTCTGTTTGCCATCCATCAGATAGATACTGTTACTAGATACCAGCAATGACTGATGCTGGAATTTGTCAAAGAAGGGGATGGCATTATATTCCTTCTGCAGGAGGCTGAGTTTCCCCGACGCACTTTTGCCGGTTCCCACATGTGTGACGGTCAAAGTATAAGTGGTATTGAAATTATCGAAATACTCCGTATTTCCTGTAATGTCGGGAGCCGTCACCGTGTACTTCCATATTCCCCCGGCAAGTTGGCCCGCTTTCTCTATCTTGAACGGATTGGCGGCTTCGGCATGGAAAACGGGTTCCAAATCATGCGGTTCTGTCTTTACATAGAAAGTAATCCTGGCACCTGCCTCTTCCGCCGTAAGCGTCTGCCCGTCTTTCGTTATCACCTTATCTGCCTGCCCATAGCTCTCGCCATACTGATTGACCTCAATAAACTCCAGCGGCCGGCTGCAGGCCTCGTCCGCAAAAATCTGTAAGGTGACATTGATATCCTTAGACTGCTCAAAACCAAGAAACCATTTCATACGCCCCGCCTTCACATAAGCGGCTTTCAGCGCATCCTGGGCATCTTCCGGCTTTTCCGGCCACATTCGAGATGCATCCACATGTTCTGTGACCGTAAAGGTCACGGTTTTCTCATCGGTCGGTGCGGTCTTATCTGGATCCGAAGGTTTTATAGAATAACCGATCCATGCAGGCAGTCCCTCTATCGTGAACCCCTCCGGCCAAGAAGTCTGCACTTTTGCCGTTAGGCTGCCTCCCTCCCTATAAAAAGTGAAATGGTCAGCGCTGACTCCCAGCATATATTGCCCGTCATACAATACATCAGACATCATGGACTCATTCCATACCACAACATTATACATGATGTTGGCGGCCGGTCCTTTCCTAGCATCCTCTTCCGTATCGAATCCCGGACCACCTACAGCCTTGATATTCACCAGATAACGGTGGTTACGCAGCAAGGGAAGGTACTCGTATGTCGCATCAGCCTCGGCTCCAGTACGTTTCAGGTAGTCTATCCGGAAGAAAGTTTCCTTGTCAGGACGGCTCTTATCTGCACCGGTCAGTCCGACAACGATATAAGGACGTTTCAAGTAATTTTCCGTATTATTCTCAGGAAGAGTTTCTCCGTTGGCTCCTTGCGTGGCAGCCGTCGGCGCATTGACCGCCTCCGGAACATATACCTCACGTAACAAGATTTTCTCATCCACTATGGAAGATGTTCTATCAATCTTTCCTGTCACAGCCGGAGCCGGATCAGGAATAGAAGGCTGTTTCGCCTTTCTATTGGCCTCATCCCAGTAAATCCCGTTCTCGAACGGGGAGACCCGTCCCGTCGTATTGGTATTATAAAAAAACACTTTAGTCAGCGTTATCCCTTCAATCCCCCCGGCTTTCTCGTCGAATGTAGAAGCCCCTTCCGACATGTTGCTCAAGTTAAGCCCCACGTCCACACGTGCTACGGCACGGACCAGATAAACAGTTCCAAGTTTGGGAACAGCACCGGCACTGTGATCCACCCTGACCGGGTCCGAGGCACCCCACATCGGCAACTCCCCGTCTTTCCATACCCCCTTGTCCGGCATGGAGAAAGTGAAAAGTTGCATGACTTCCTCCCGTGTCTTTCCAGCCAGTCCGTCTGCGTCTGTATTAGCTGACCGGGTGACATTGGCCAGCATCACGAATGTACTGGTATCGCCTGAAGGAGTATTTTTCGCCAACAAGGTCATGGTACCCTTGCCTTTCTTGTCAGCCGGATTACCGGAAGGAATATAGGAGGTCACTTTGGCCTCATATGAAAACTTGTTGTCCTTGTCAAACACAAGTACCCTAATCCTCTCCGCTGCCGTGGAATTCTCCCCCTCCGGTGTAAGGGACCGTGTCAGGGGATTTCGAAGACCAAGTCCTTCGACAGACATGCTGACAGACATCCAGCCGTCCCTGATAGGCATTTCTGTCCCGCCGTTTCCATACTCATCGAAGGGATCACTGCACCCTTGCACGAGAGGGATTCCCATAGATATCGCCAGAAAAGCGACTATCAAAGTGTAATGTTTGATTCTCATATGTATCTATTCTTTAAACTGTTTTTCTTCGTGATGGCATGACTGGTCATACCTCGTTACCAAGGAATAGCCACCTCCGTATCCTTCCATTCGTCCACAACTATGTCATATTCCATGTTTCCGGGTCCTTTCAGTGTGGCGAAGACACGGTAAATCGTATTACGCCGGATATTGTAATAACCCTTGTCATTCTCGGAAAGATCCGGATTATAGAGCTCGATCCTATACTGCTTATCGAGGTTTTCCATCAGATAATCGATAGATAAGACCAAGGCCAGCGCCCCCTCTTTTCCTTTACCATAGACTCCCGGAGCCACATAAATATAATTAGGTGCCTCTCCCGTATATGGAAGCAGTCTCTCTTTACATTTGGCCACAAAAGCGGATTCTCCGGAGCCCTCGTTGGCGCCTTCATGGAAACTGGGCCTTTCCGGTAGCAATAGGGGATCTTCCATATAGTTGACTCCTCTGATATCTGGGTCACCATTCCCAGTGGCGGTGTATTCCCTGACGGAAGGAAGGACGGAATAACCGCTGGTCTCATTGTTCAGAGAGAGTTTCGTCACTCTGGAAAACGGCAATAAAGGAGACAAGTAGTTTCCCCTGTTATCAACCGTAGTAAGAATAAACTCGACACGGGCATGCATACGTTCCAGAAGTATGCAGGGTGAAAGGGTTACTCTATTATTACCGCTCGTATTGTACGGAACGCGGAAGTTGCATTGGCCTACCATGGGAAGATACTTCCGGTTTTCTCCTTTTAGATCGTCAGATGTGAAAATTTCGGTTTTCTCTGTCAGCCGTTTAGGATCAGGAATTGTATGTTCCTCCCGGATCTTTTTCAATCCAGACTCGCAATTGACCAGTAAAACAAAAGTATAATTACCACCAGTCAGTTCCAGATCCAGGACAATATCGAAATCCCCTGCATTCACCCCACCCATCTCTCTCATCTCAAAACGGTCAATTCCAGTTACATCTGCCAGCGGATTGGCCGTTCCTTGGGGATAATAGAAAAGGACTTTTTCCAAGGAATTCCCGATGTTCTTGTAAGCAAAAAGGAGGATATGCTTGACAGTTTTCTCGTATTCTTCTGCACCGATATAGTCCTCCTTCCATTCTCCAAATAAATGTGCAGAAGCTTCTGCCGCCCGGGAAGTAACGGCCCCCCTATTCATTTCCGCTACAATCCGGATGGGAACATCTGGAATGGCTTTTTCCATCTCTTCCGCATCAGACGAACATCCGGTCAATTGTACAATCGCTACGCAGACCACCGTCAACAGCCTCATCACAATTCCGTATTTCATTATCTATCGTTTTTTGTTAATAATCTCAAATCCTTTCTGATATCACACGGAGCATTTGTCTTAAACCTATCCTGACATGATATCAGTTTTCCAATTCTATAGGACGGGAAATGACATTCCAATCCAGAACAGTAGCTTGTACCAGCATCCATGTATCCTTCTCGTATTTGAGTTTCAGGGTTATGGGAAAATCATGGTCACATTCTAGACTATACGGCGGCTCACCCGCATCTCCCTGGAACATAATGATGTCATCCACCAGATTTGCTGTATAAAGAATCTCCCCGGTTGTCTTATCAATCAGGGATACGAGTGCGTTCCTGCCCTCTTCCAGTTTCATCAGCGTGAAATCCGCTTTCAATGCCCCTCCAGTGTCACGTACGGCTTGGGTTACATACTCAAAGCGTTCGCAAAGAGCGATCTGACCGTTGAAATCATACACACCGTTGTCATCTTCTATCCTGATAACAAATTCCTCGTCCATGAGGAAAGAAGAACCTATAAAGCTGATTGTGAAGTGTATCCGGTATGTCAATTCCCGCATATTGAAAGTCACCCGCTCGTACACACTCCCCATATCCTCTCGGTTCTCCAGCGATACAGAGGCGAGACCGACATACAGCGATCCGGGGACTGAAGTAGTCCGTCTGTCTTTCAGCCGCAGTGCGACCCGCATTTCCCCCTTGGTAGTAACGCCTTCTTGAAAATCTGAAAAATCATAAGACTCTAGGTCACTGCCACCCCATGCGACAAATGTAAGTTTTCCAGTATGCTGTAATGTGGCAGACAAGGAATAATCCGCTGAAAGGAGTACTTTCTTGTCGGAAAATTCGCCTACCAGCACGCCATTGGCATCAAAGGCAAATACCTGGACCTGCCTGATATCTGACGGATAATTGGGAAATTGTTCGCAAGGGGTTTGCCTATAAAAATGAAAACTGACACCTTGCGGACAACTGACCAAGTCATCAAATACGGCAAAATCACATCCTATAAGACAGTAAGCCGATAACAAGATAAATGCGACAGCATGTACGCTTCTAAATCTCATTTGATATAGTTTATGTTGGGATTATTTAATAGTTTGAAGTCAAACTTTTAGGTTATTGGAGAGGGAAGGGAAAAAATCCACATCCCTCTCTAAAATTGTGTAAGAAATTGTTTGCTGAATTTATCAACTGTTTAATAGTAATATTACTCAAGAATAACATCACGTGAGACAAGATTCCACTGGAGCACTTTAGCCTCGACACGCATGTAGGTCTCTTCTTTCTCGATAT
>OLWV01000362.1_pt1 | contig 19318 bp, 23 predicted proteins | sample 1644161 | NCBI WGS metagenome assembly OLWV01 (sample SAMEA103958163, study PRJEB25191) | human gut metagenome
ATTCCGTGGATGAGGACTTCTTTGAGCTTACGGATACGCAGGAAGAAATGATCCGTGGAATCCAGCAGCAGATCAGGGTGTGCGTACCGGATCTGGACGAGCGTGTCCGTCAGCAGGTGGAAGCATTGGAACGAGTCTCGCAGGAGCAGACAATGTAATAGCATCATGGCATGGGCCGGAGTTTTAGCAATAAGACTCCGGCCCTTTTTTATTTTCAAAAAGACAACATGATATACGGTTGGAAAGATTTGTCGCAGATAAGCGTACAGGGCTGATGCGTTGTTCCCCCTGCGGACAATGAGACACCGTTGTAGCCGCCCGCATAGAACAGCACCATTTTTTACATCCTTTCTGGAAATAGGTTTAATATTTTTAATTCTATTATTGACATAGAAGAAATATTATGGTATCTTGAGGGCGAAGGAGGTAGATCGCTATGAAATTCTCTGGTCAGTGTCCTGTGTGCGGGACGGCACTTCATTTAGCGCGGCTGAGCTGCCCCGGCTGCAAGGCAGAGTTCCCCACCGATGAACCACTTTCCCCTTATGAGTGCCTTGCCCCGGAATACGCCCGGTTTTTGCAGACCTTTCTCGCCTGCCGCGGCAGCATGAAGGATGTGCAAAACAAGTTGGGCATCTCTTACCCCACAGCCAAAAAAAAACTCGATGAGCTGCTGCTGCAATTAAACCTGCGCGGCGAGGAAGAAAGTGAGGCGTTTGATATGAGTCTTTTTACCCCAAAAGTGAGCAGCAGTACAAAGGCTTCTGACATTGTACGGAGCAAGCTCTGCGAAAATGGCGGCAGGGCAACGGTGTATTCTGTTACCGGCAAGCCGTACATTATCCGGGCCGCTAAGGATGGCTGTTCCTTCCTCTGCAGCGAGCTGCCTATGAAGCCGCCGTATACCTACGATGTTTTTGATGTTATCGTGGATCTGCTGCTTCGTGAGGGCGGCTCTGCCCGCAAGGGTATGGGACGCAATTCTCCCCTTGGCGAGGGTGGCTGCACGGAGGATACCGTTGTCGGTGCCATTGGCAAATACTATTTCAAAGCCCCTGCTGGGAAATATGTGTTTGACCCTGTGTTTGTGCTGGCGGCGGTGCTGGATTGGGCGGGTATTGCTCACAATGAGCGCGGCTATCTGACGCTGACCGCCGACTACCGTTCCCTGCTGTCCAGATAGGGGCAATGCTGTCTTTTCTGCTGTGGGCGGTCGTAATAACCATCATAAAGCTCTTCAAGGATAATGATTTCTAAACATCAAAATCCGTTTACAGCTCAGGCCATCTCCTCTGCCGGTGACAGCATCGTGTTACACTCCGAAAAGTCACCGCAATGGACGCTGCCTCATATCAAAAGCATCCTGCGGAATGAGAAATACTGCCACAGCTCGCCCACGCTGGACGAGGCGCCGCTCCAACAGGTGCAGTCCCTGAGGAAGCAGATCGTCAACCACGAAGGAGACCGGTTCGTAAGCGGTGCTTTGCAGCGTGTCCGCGTCAATGGTTTGCAGTCGTTTGATTTGAGACATAAAAAACCTCCGGATAAAAAGATAAGGGCAGAGACCTCGCTGCAGTCGAGGCTCTAACCCTTTCACTTGATTATTCTGTATTTTTTGATAGAATGAGAATATCGCGGGACAGCTGTAAAACGGATATGGGACAGGGGGCGATGCTATGCCGCTGGGAATACAGCAGAACAACGATTTCACGCAGTTTACAATGGATGTCTGGAATGACAAGATCTTTTATCAGGAGAAGGAGTTCCCGGCGGGATTCATGGCGATGTCCATTCTGAACATTCCCGAAGAAAAACTGCCGGAGCTGATACAGGCTGGCGGCGCACCAACCTTCCTGTTCCCTGTGGTGGTACAGGGCAGCGATGAGGAAGCTGCGGCGGTATTCCCGCAGCTGCAGGAACGGATATTGTACCTGACCGAGCTTCTTTGGAAGTATCCGCCCTTTTGTTATAATGACTACGAGAAGGAAATGCGCCGGATCAATATCCTGTTTGACGAGAGAAACCTCCTGCAAATACGGACGCCCGATTCGGAGTTCCAGACAGAGTTTCTGAGATTCTGCGTCGGGATCATACGCATCCCTATCGCCATGTATCACTTCTATGCAGCGGGGCGGTTCTTTGAGCTGGATTATCTGCGGCGGCTGAAAAAACGGAACGAAACGCATTTTGCCGTGGCCGCGCATGACTGCTTCAACAGTGAGCAGTTTTGGGATGAGATGCGAAGTTTACAGAGCTTGGATATGGAGCCATTCACGGTTTATCCGGAGCTGTCCTCCACCTATGTGTTTGCCCGCAGTCCTAAAAACGAAAAAGAAATGGTGTTTGTAGAACGGGTGATTTTTCCGCGCCTGACCGATTTCTACACCTATGACCTGATGAACGGATTGCACCACGGCCACGCGCCCAGCCAGTGCCAAGGCTGCGGAAGATACTTTCTGACCACCAACGGCCACATCCCCAAATACTGCGACGGTGTCGCCCCGCAGGACAATCGCTATACCTGCCGGCAGTACGGCGCGATGATGCACCAGAAGGAGCAGAACAAACAGCACCCGGTCTACCGCCTGTTCAATACCCGCACTGACACCATCCGCAAGCATCACCAGAGAGGGAAGATCTCCGATGACCTGCGGCGAGAGGCACTGTATCTGGCGGGGAGCTACCGGGACAAGGCACTGATGGACAACGACTATGCCGCTGACGGATATGCGCGGGACATGGAATTGGAACACATTTACGCGGAGGCAGAAAAGCGGCTGAAATGAGGAAGGGGGCGTTCCCGTGACGAAGAATATGTACACCGTTGTCGGGGACGGCCCCTGCAATGAAGAGCTGGCTTTGCGGATACAAGCCGGAGACAAAAACGCCGCGGAACGGTTCATTGCACAGAACGAAGGATACCTCACCAAGCTGGCGCGGGCGTACATACCATGGTGTGAGTTGGAAGACTTGAAGCAGGAGGCGGCGCTGGCGCTGCTGGACGCGACGAGGCGATTTGATCCCGCTTACGGAACGAAGCTGCTGACCTATGCGACGCCCGTGATGGAAGCGGCGCTGTCCGACTATGCCGCGCAGTATTCTTCCTCTCTGTCCATTCCCATCAGCCGGTACAATCAACTGCGCAGGGTGGCATACCTCTGCGCCGAGGGATGGGACTCATCTGATGCTGAACTGGTCAAGGTGGTGTGCGGAGAACTGAATGTATCTGCCAAGGTGGCTGGGGCGTTGATAAAAGAATACCGGACGCTGTTTTGCGTCCGGCAGTTAGGTGACGATGTGTTCTCCGTCAGCTGCGGCGGCGATCCCGCCGTTGCCTATGACCGCCTCATGCGCCGGACGCTGCTGATGCAGCGGATGGAGCAAGTGTTGACGCCCAGGGAGTTGAATCTGGTGCGGAGTTATCTGGGCATCGGTCAGCCGGACGAGGTTGGCATGACCTTTCAGGAGCTGGCGATCTATCTCAACTACAACGGCCCCAGCGGAGCGGAGAAGGCATACAAGGCCGCGCTGCGGAAGTTGAAAAAGGACTTGTACGGTGGGGCCTATGGCCGGTGGCTCTCCGCTCAGAAGGCCATCCGCGCCGCCAAAGCGGAGGCGGAGCAGGAGACGGGGCAGCGCACAACGCCGCAGAGAACATGGCTGGATGAAAAGGTGTTAGCGGAGCGGTTTATCTGCGAGGTCGTTTCGCTGATCCGTGTCCACGAGATATGCGGAATGTCAAAAGATTAAAGAGAGCTGGCTCGTGCCAGCTCTCTTATACTGTGCGCTGTCAGGTTCTACGGTTACTATCAAAGTGCATTGACGGTTCCTGATTTCTCAAATATTCTGTTTCAGGCAGGTCTTAATGTCATCCTCAGCATTGGTAATAAGCCGCAAGTCGAATGTGTCCACTAAATACTGAAGCACATTCGGGCTCAAAAATGCCGGCAGGGTAGGGCCTAAATATATGCCTTTAATTCCCAGACTCAATAATGCCAGCAAATCAGCAACAGCCTTTTGTTCGTACCATGATACGATCAACGACAAAGGCAATCCGTTTACATCGGTGCCAAAAGCATCTGCTAAACCTGTTGCGATCCGTATGGCAGAATATACATCATTGCATTGCCCGACATCCAAAAGTCTCGGCAGACCCGCTACTTCACCGAAATCCAGTTTGTTAAATCTGTATTTTCCGCATGCGAGCGTTAATATCACGCAGTCTTTCGGGACCATCTTAGCAAACTCTGTATAATAGTTTCGACCGGGTCTTGCTCCGTCACAGCCGCCAATAAGAAAGAAATGTCTGATTTTTCCTGCTTTTACTGCCGCTACGATTTTGTCAGAATCGCTTAATACCGAATGATGCCCGAATCCGACAAGTATCTCGTGGGGCTCCTGATCCTCCGGATAGCCGCCCAATTTTATTGCCTGCTGAATGATTTCACTGAAATCCTTTTCACCGTTTTCTCTTTTCCCAATGTGTTTTACCCCTTCCCAGCCCACTACATTCGTGCTGTAGATTCGGCCTTTATAGCTCTCTCTCGGCCGCATAAGGCAATTCGTCGTCATTAGAATACATCCCGGAAGATCATCAAATTGTTTTTGCTGATCTTGCCACGCACCACCGAAATTCCCGACAAGGTGGGGGTATTTTTTTAATCCCTCATATCCGTGGCACGGCAGCATTTCACCGTGTGTATACACATTGACCCCCGTTCCCTTTGTTTGTTCCAGCAGCATTTCCAAATCCTTCAAATCATGTCCCGAAATAACGATAAAGGGTCCTTTCCTCATATGGATATTGACCCTATGGGGTGCCGGATTTCCGTAAACTGCAGTATTGGCTTCATCCAATTTTTTCATAACCTCAATTGCCGCTTCTCCGGTGCGCATGGTCATTCGGATCAGTTCTTCCACTGTAAGGTTATCGTCTGTGAGAGCTTCCAATGCCTGAATATAAAATTCATCTACCTCATCACTGTAATAGCCCAGTTCTCTTGCCTGATGCCCATAGGCGCTGATACCTTTCAGTCCGTATAAAATGGTTTGCCTCAATGAGCGAATATCCGGGTCAAGGGATTTATCATACATAATTCCCGCGAATTGAGCATCCTTTAGCATTTGTGTTTTTGTTTCGGGAAGATCATAAGTGGCGTATGATGTCTGATTGTGAATCTCTCCTGTGATTGTTCTCAAATTTTCTTTTATCCGTTGTGATTCGTTCAATAATTCCACGTGTACTTTCGAATCAAAATTAACATTCGTCAGCGTTGTGAAAAGAACATTTTCGATAAACCGTATGATATTTTTATCGATATGCTGTCCCTCATTTTGCAGAACTTTTCCGTAACAGCTGATCCCTTTGATTTGAAAGATCAGCAAATCCTGCAGATTGGCGATTTCCGGTGTCTTTCCGCAAACCCCAATCTTTGTGCAGCCCTTTCCGTTCGCTGTTTGCTCACATTGATAGCAAAACATTTCGTATCCTAAATCCATATTATTCATATGCTGACCATCCTTATCTTTCGTTTTTATAGTTAAAGTATCGGTCAGGAAACGAAAAATATACTTGGTATGAGAGACCTTACTAATTGTCTCATGTGTGTCTATGCGTCATTTGCTGTGGCGGTTACGTCGAAACAACAGATATCGTTGCAGACAGAGAAACACCACAAGCTTTCTTGTTGACAAACTATCGCCATAGCGATATAATCAATTCGGGTTAAAACTATCAGTGGAGCGATAGGCTCGTGAAAGAGGCACAGCTATGAATAAAATAATCTGCGTTTATCATGGTTCCAGTCAAATTATCCAACAGCCTGTTATTGGCAAAGGAAACCCAAACAACGATTACGGACTGGGGTTCTACTGTACTGAGAGTGTGGAGCTTGCAAAGGAGTGGGCTTGTTCCGCTGAAGCGGATGGCTTTGCAAATCGATATGCCTTTGATTTAAACGGCCTGTCTATCCTCTCGCTTACAGGAGGTAATTATCATATTCTCAATTGGCTTTATGTACTGCTGAATAATCGGAAGTTCCGTATTGGCGGGGCAGTCGCAAGGCAAGCCAAGCAGTATATTGACGAGCATTTTGCGGTAGAGTATAAGCAGTATGATGTCATCAAAGGATATCGGGCGGACGATTCTTATTTCTCATTCGCAAGTGCGTTTCTGAATAATACGATTTCTCTCCAACAGCTTGAAAAAGCGATGTTACTTGGGAAACTGGGCGAACAGATCGTTGCGATATCGGGAAAAGCGTTTGCTCGATTTACATTTGAGGAAGCCATTCCTGCACCGTGTGATATGTATTATCCGAAGAAGCTGGCACGAGACAGTAAAGCGCGCGAGGATTTTGCAAAAGAGAAGGATCGTGAAACGGTTTTGTCTGAAAAATATGTGCTGGACATCATTCGGGAAGAATGGGGGAATGAAGATGAACGCCTACAACGAATTATACTTGGATGATGCAATGGCCAATCTCGGAGATATGGTCGAGTACGCCGTGTGTACACTCGGCTATGCACCGGATGACTTCTTTGGCTGGTTCATTTCCTCCGGAATTGCCTCAAAATTCGAGAATGGAAATCCGAAGTATGTTGCAGGAATGTCGGGGGTCGAACTGGCAGACGCTGTGCTTGCTGCCGTGAATATGCAGAGTGAGCGTCATCATCAGCCCCATCTATCCTCAAAGGGGAGAGAGTACTGGGCCGGATGGATCCTTGCCTATTACCAGTGGGAAACAAACCGACGCTTCAGCGATATGGTAGAATACGGATTGACACTATCGGTAGTGATGTCTCTATATATCCTGCACGAAGCGGATGTAAGCAAATTCGTGGAGAGTGCAGATGAGATCATTCAAAGGAACAAGGGTAGCCGTAAGTCTAAGCTACAGCTTACACGGAAGGCGAGAGGGCTGACACAGCAGCAGCTCAGTGAAGCATCCGGAGTCTCCTTGCGAATGATCCAGCTCTACGAACAGAAGCAGTACGAACTTGCAAAAGCGCAGGCCGGTATTGTGCTTGACCTTGCCAAAGTACTTGGATGCGATGCCGCTGATCTGATCCAGGGATAGGGGGTAAAGATATTCAGCTGAACTGGGCTGCTGAACCCGCATTTTATCCAGACTACTATTTGACTACTACCGCGAAAACCCCCGGAGCCCTTGCGCCACAAGGGTTCCGAGGTTTTCTCATAAATCGCCGGAAATTTGTGCAATTCCTACCAAAGCCTTGTACCACAACGGTTTGTGGCTTGACGGTCTGATAACTCCGACTCTGTAGGCCGCTGGTTCGAATCCAGTCGGGCGTACCATAAACCTGCCGTGAGGCAGGTTTTTTGCTGTGCGCCATTGGCTTCGAGGTTTGGCCCCATCAATTCTGCCGAAGCTGCTCCGCCGCCTAAAGCGGAGTTCGACGTGTGTTATTTGAATCGCATGGCAACGCGGTTATTTCGCCAAGATGTTTCCGAATCGTTCCAACGGGGCGGTATCTTCAACCAATACGCACCGCAATAAACCAAAAGTGGTTGGTATCAAAATATGATACCAACCACTTTTGCATGATAAAGTTCCGCAAGTACAAAACACTGCTGAACCGAAACTTTCCACGTTCTTATTGCTGGCGCTTTGTATTGCTCTCCACGTACAGTGGAAAGCGTTTATCAACTCAATAAGGATGCTATGGCTACGGAAGATGAAACCGGAAATGCGGTACAGATGTCGCTGCTGAGTATCTGCGCTTCCTTTGCAAAATATTTTTCCAGCGGCAATGCCGATCCGCAAAAGGATATGCTGCTGTTCACGAACTGTACGCTGCTGCTGACAGACGAGGAATTTTCGAAGTACCTTTCGGAAATCAATCAGGTTACGGTCAAGTACATGAAACGGTCAAGTACATGAAACAGGCAAGCTCGGAAAGCAGTAAACCGCGGAGAATCACGCTCATTTCCGCCCCGACGAACGAGTAGGTGCCGGCTATGCAAAAGAGATGAAAGTGTCTGAAAGGATAGATTGTCCGCAAATTTTGAGCCGGACGGATTGACAAGCGCTACTTGCTGATGTATAATTTGCGTTATACATAATGTAAGTTATAAATGTGGAGGTTCGAAAATGCCCGCCAAAGCAAAAGTCACAAAAGAAATGATCGTAGATGCGGCCTTTGTGATTGCCCGCGAGGCGGGAGTGGAAAACATCAACGCAAGGACAGTATCGGAGAGGCTGCATTGCTCCACACAGCCCGTCATGTATCATTTTGCGACGATGGAAGAACTGAAAAGAACAGTCTATGCGAAGGCAGACCTTTATCATTCGGAATACCTTATGACCATGAAGAAGCCGCCCAAGGGCGCTGCCCTTGGGATCGGAATGAACTATATTCGCTTTGCCATCGAAGAACCCCACTTGTTCCGTTTCCTTTTTCAGTCGGATTATTTTAACGGAAAGACTTTGCTTGAACTGATCGATGCCGAGGAGCTTATCCCCGTTCTTTCAGCAATGCAGAGATCCTTGGGAATCGGCATGGAGCGGACGAAAACGGTTTTTATCACGGTGTTTCTGTTTGCCCACGGGTATGCAAGCATGATCGCCAACAATGAGCTGAAATACGATGAAGACACGATCAATTCCCATTTGGAGCGGGCATACAGAGGCGCAATATTGGCAGCGCAGGAGGAAATGGCATGAAAGAATGTGCAGGCGCTGTCGGTACATTGGCTGACAAGCGAAGCGAGGTGCCACGGATGGATGAAACCCTGAAATTGCGTTGGCTTTACTGCCCAAGATGCGGCGGCAAAACAAGAACGCAGATCCGGCCACATACGGTGTTGGAGGATTTTCCCCTATTCTGCCCGAAGTGCAAATACACCTGCGTAATTCGTTTCAAGGACGGAAAAATTGAAGAAATCAAAATGCCAGACGCTTAGACGCAGTGCAAAACCTGATGATGCAGGTTTGCTCTGCGTCTTTTTGCATGATCTATGGAGATGAGCCAATGACAAATTGCCTGTCGAGCAGTAAATTTGCAAACCTTCTCTTTGTAAACGTCCAAATTGAGGACATGCGAGCCACCACGTTGTTTGACACCGGCGCGGGCATGACGGTCATCGCACAAAGCCTTCTGCGCAGGCTTCGTGCTGCGCCGGAAAAAGAAGTCCTCCGCGCCGGAAACAATAACGGCGTGGTTCGTGGACTTCAGACTGCCGTCATTCCCAATATCCGGCTGGGAGATGTTTGCATGGAAAACTGCAAGGTGCTCGTGACGGATGACGCAGATTTTGCGCTCAGCGATGAAAGCGGCAGGATTTTTCCGGCTGAAATGCTGCTGGGATGGGACGTGATCTCCCGGTATCGCTGGAGTTATTCCGCAAAAGATAAATCCTTATCGGTCAGCTTACCGGAAAAGACGGCTGAACATCTAAGTCCCGAATTCAAACATGGCCCTACAATATGAAAAACAGTGCATTGGTCGTGATCGACCTGCAAAACGACATCACGAAAAACTACAAGGAAATTATTGCAAAAGTCAACGAAGCGATCGACTGGGCAGAGCAACAGGGACTTTGGATCGTTTACATTCAGCACAACAGCCTTTCTGCGGGAACGAGAACCTTCAAGCCCGGCACCCATGGTGCAGAGCTGGTGCCGGAGCTAAACGTCGTATCTGATCATATTTTTACGAAGGTAAAAAGCAACGCCCTGACCAGCGAGACATTTTCCGCTTTTATTCAAGAGCGTGGAATTTCCGAGTTTTACGTCGTCGGTGCGGACGCCGCGGCCTGCATCAAATCCACCTGCTACAATATGGCAAAAAGCGGCTATACCGTTCATGTTTTGTCTGACTGCATCACGAGTTACGATAAAAAGAAACTGCCGGAGCTGCTGGCGTACTATGCAAGCAAGGGCTGCTCTGTTGTGACGCTTTCTCAGGTCACGGGGGTGTAATTGATGTAGCTGCACGGGAGGAAACGACATGAAAAAGCTATATGAAATAAACGAGCTGACCTTTGCGATTATATGGATCGTGGTTTACTGCGTTCTGCAATCGCTGGCGAATCCGCTGAACAAGGCCATCGGGGTCGCATACGCGGCAAGCGCCGCTTTCTGCGTTGTGCAGACGGTCGTGCTTTTCACCTTTATCCGAAAGAACAACTTGCAGAAGTTGTATGGGCTTTGTAAATCACCCGTTCCCGCATGTCGGTTCCTTCACTATGTGCCGCTGCTTATCTTGGCATCGGGAAATCTCTGGAACGGTGTCGCTCTCAATTACTCGCCTGCGGCAACGGCCTGCCGCATCGTGTGTATGCTCTGCGTTGGATTTTTGGAGGAAGTGATCTTCCGAGGGCTGCTGTTTAAGGCCATTGCAAAGGACAATATCAAGTCTGCCATTGTTATCTCAAGCGTAACTTTCGGCGTCGGGCATATCATCAATTTGTTCAACGGCAGTGGTATGGATCTGGTCGATAACCTGTGCCAGATCGTCTTTGCCATCGCGGTTGGATTCCTGCTGGTCACAGTCTTTTATCGCGGCGGCAGCCTGCTCCCCTGCATCCTCGTCCATGCTGCTATCAACACGCTCAGTACCTTTGCGAATGATATGAATCTTACCACGGAAACGCACCTGCTCCATCTCGTTGTTCTGATTGTCATTACGGTTGCCTATACGCTGATCCTGACAAGGACACTCCCCAAAAACAATGGAAAGAAGGGTGTAAGAATGAATAGATGCAAGGAGGATGACTTATGAATCAACGGATCGGCTGCTGCGGGCTGGACTGCGAAAAATGCGATGCCAGAATCGCAACGATAACAAACGACAACGCCCTGCGCGAAAAAACTGCCGCCCTGTGGACAAAGCTCAACGAGGTAACGATCACGCCGGAAATGATAAACTGCACTGGCTGTCGTGTGGATGGCGCAAAAACACCGTTTTGCGATAGGCTCTGCCCCGTGCATAACTGCGTTCGGGAAAAGGGACTGGATACCTGCGCCGACTGCGTGCAGATGGACGGATGTCCAACGCTGGGGCAAATCGCCGTAAACAGCCCGTTTGTGCTGGAAAACCTGAAGGCGCTCCGCGAGGCGAAGTGATTCTTGGGGGGTGATGGACAGATCATGTCAAAACGAACACGACAATATATCGGGATTCTGGCAGCACTCGCCGCCTACTACCTCGTTCACGAGGGTGCACATCTGCTGCATGCCCTGCTCACCGGCGTGTTCAAGCAAATCAACTTTATGGGGCTGGGCGTGCAAATCGACATATATGCCGAGCACATGACAAATATGCAGCTTGGAATCTTTTGCCTTGTGGGTGCGCTGGCGACTTTCTGTGTCGGATACCTGCTGGCAGCGCTCGCAAAGAACATCTGCCGCGTTCAGAGTAAGCTGCTTCGTGCGATGCTTTACTACATAACGATTGCTTTCCTGCTGCTCGATCCGCTGTACCTCAGTGTCCTGTGCGGCTTTTTCGGCGGCGGGGATATGAACGGGATTGCGCTCCTTTGCCCTGTGTGGGCGGCAAGGGTAATATTCGGCGTACTGCTCCTTGTAAATGGGTTGGTATTCTGGAAACGGGTACTGCCTATCTACCAACAGTCTTTTTCTCAACAATGAACTTATAGGAGGAACTATGAAACACTACAAGAAAACAATGACGATGCTGCTGACCGCAGCGGTATTGCTGGTATCTGTCTTTATGACGGGATGCACCAAACTGTCGGAAACTCCCAACAGCACCCCATCCGGGACAGACGCGCCCGCCGAATCTGACGGCTTTGGCGTGTATGTCAAGCTGGAGCGCGATGATGCCAGCTCTATCGCCCTGCACGGCGGCAGCTTCACAAAGGTGTGTGAAAATGCGGATGGTTCGCCGTTAAAGGCCGGTGAATGGATTTTCACCGGGGACGATATTGTACAGCTTTCCCAAAAGGACAACTGCTCCGTCCTCTTTACCGTTAGCGCGCATGATGCCGACGATACGCTGCTGGGAGAAGGCACCTTCCTCTACGATGTGGCACAAGAAAAGCTGTATGTCACGATCTCTGAGGACGGCGTGACCTGCTCCACCTCTGACGCAGCCGATGCCCCGGCAGATGTGCCGCCGGTGCTGACACTGCCCATTCTGGATGAGATCGACCGGAATGTGACCATCGGAACCGCAGGTTCTTCGCTGCTGGCAGTACAGGAGGCGGTCAAGCTGCTGGACTGGGGCGTGAACACGGGACTTGGCGCGGATGAGATCAGCGACGCCGCCTCCACATGGCTGGCCGCAAGGAACAATGATTTGACCGATTGCCTGAAAAAGCTGGAGCTGGTGGACGAAGCCTACCGGAAACTTCTGACCGATGAAGCAAGGGAACTGCTGGACAGCGCCGGGTGTGAAGATGTAGAGATCACTTGGGGCAGCAACCCGGTAGAGCCGGTGGAGGCCATCATGCAGGCGGCGGGGCTTCGCGGATGATGCGGGCAGCCAATACGAAGAAAGGAAGTCCTGAAGATGAATAACAGCTTGTTTGTCATAGAGCGCGCACGGGCAGAGGATGCGGCGGCCCTCTTGGATTATCTGAAAATCGTGGGCGGCGAAACTGAAAATCTCAGCTTCGGTGCGGAGGGAGTGCCGCTCAGCCTTGAGGCAGAGCAAGACTATCTGCGTTCGCAGTGCGGATCAACGGACAATGTGCAGTATCTCGCCAAGGTATATGGCGAGATCATCGGCACGGCAAGTCTGAACCGCAAGCCCCGGCGTATGAGCCATCGCGGAGAGTTTGGTATCAGTCTGAAAAAAGCGTGGTGGGGCTGCGGCGCGGCATCTACTCTGATGGAAGCAATTCTTGCCTTTGCCAAGGAGAACGGCTTTGAGCAGTTGAATCTGGAGGTGCGCAGCAGCAACGCCCGCGCCATCAGGCTTTATGAGAAGTATGGCTTTCGGAAGCTATGTACGTTTCCCCATTTTTTCAAGATCAATGGAGAATATATTGATTTTGACCTGATGAACCTCGAACTGAACACAGCAGACAGCAAAACGTAAAAAGCCCCGGCAGAAACACTCATTGAACATAAAAAGCAAACGCATAGCCAGACGCATAGACGCAGAGCTTTACCGGAAGGTATTGCTCTGCGTCACTTTTTCAAAAGGAGTAAGTTATTATGAAAAGCATTTCTGAACAAGAGACATTTTGCAGGTGCAGCCGCAGGCTTCCCACGAGCGGAAAAGCAATCATCGCCGCTGCTATTGCGGCAATGATGCTGCTCTCCCTCACGGCCTGCGGAGAAGTTCCGCCCACCGGCAACAGCGATCAAGCCCCTTCCGCTGCGGGAAACGCGGGAGGAACAGTTGAGATAATCCCATCCACTGACCGAGACAGTTCGCCCGATGTCCCGGCGAACGAGGACAGCGCCGCTGATGACGCATGGAAAGCTGCGTTTGAAAAAAGCCTGCTGGAAAACTACGGCGTCAAGCCAGATCATTACGAGGAACTGGAAAACGGTGTATATCAGGTCTATGTGGAAATTGATGGAAAGGTTGTCCCCTATGTTGCGGTGGATTCTGCAACCGGAGACTACCACGGATAAAGATGGCCAATGGCGAAAAAGGACTCTCTCTGTGGGAAATGTACCCCGCAGAGAGAGTCCTCTGAGTTATAGGAATACTCGCGTCATATCTCCAGCATTTCCTGCAAGCCCGCGCTGGCGGCCTTTTTGTTCTTGTCGAAGGCGTGGGTGTAGATATCCAGCGTGGTGGAGGGCTGGCTGTGGCCGAGGATGCCCGCTACCGTGGCCACATCCGTACCGCCCGCGATCATCAGACTGGCGGCGGTGTGCCGGAGGGAATGGACGTTCAGCTCCTGCGGTAGGCCGTTCTTCTTGAGGATCAGCTTGAAGCGGTAGGTGAAGGTGGTGGGCGTCATGGGGAGCTGCGCTCCCTGACGGCGGAACAGGAAATCATCGTCGGTTATCTCCCTCTGGTCGTAGGTCTCGGTGATGTATGCACATTCCTGCCGGTACTCCCGCAGGAGACTTTCCATCTCGGCGGAGAAGTACACATAGCGGTCACCTGCGCGGGTCTTGGGTTCTTTCACGAAGATCTCTTCGTCTGTCACCTTGACCGCGTTGCGGCAGATGTGGATGGAACGCTGCTCCCAATCAATGTCACACCATTTCAATCCGCAGCACTCGCCCCGCCGCATTCCCGTGGCGATGATGAGCTTGAAGTAGGTTTCGTACTTGATGCTCTCGCCCTCCAGCGCGGCAATGATCCTCTGCGCCGTTTCCTCGTCCGCGATCTTCTTTTCGCACTTGCGCCCGGCGTAGCGGTAGGTGCGCCACGCCGGATTATGCGAAAGAAAGCCGCCCTCCACGGCATCAGAGAGGATGCTGCACAGCGTCGCGTGCACACCCTCAATGGTGTACTCGGAGAGTGGCTTTTTTGTGTCGGGACGGATGACTTTTCGCAGCTCTGCGTAGAAATTTCGGAAGTGCTCCGGCCGCAGCTCGGTGAGCTTGTAGTGACCCAGCGCCGGGAGGATACGCTCGATGTCCTGCCGGTCGCGGCGGATGGTGGACTTTGCCAACTTGCCGGGGGCGATGTCCGTCAGCCACAGGTCGATGTATTTTGCCAGCGTGAGCTGCTGGACGGGCTGCGGCGTGTGGCGGCAGTCACGTTCAAAGAGGACAGCCTGTTCGTTGAGCCACTTTTCGACCTGCCTGGGTGTCAGTTCTTCTGGCGGGTGGACGGTTTTCTGCCGGGGGGTGATGCGCTTGCCGTTGTAGTCATAGCCCATGGACACCACGATGAGATAGCTGCTGCCGCGCTTGCGGATGCTTGCCATAAAAATGACCTCGCTTTCATTTGTTCTCAGTACAGTCGAGGCTTATTTTGCAAGCACAACATACCGCAAGCGCGGCGGTAAAGCTATCCTTAATTTTGAGGAAAAATGAATTTCTACGAAAGCAACAATCATGCGCTGTGCCGCTTCGGAGGACAGACGGCGGCGAGATTGAAGATCTGTCCGCCGTCCGGGCGGAGCATGGTGAGCATGGAGTCTGCCGCCTGCTCCTTCTGCGCCTGCTGGGGGTGGCAGTAGGTGCACTCCAGAAAGCCGGTGTCCGCGTGACCCACGAGGTCTGCCACCGTCTGTTTGTCCACGCCGCAGTGCAGAAGCGAGGTCACGAAGTAGTGCCGCAGGGTGTGCAGGTGGTACTCCCGCGGAAAACCGATGGCGTCATAGATCTTCCGCAGCCGCTTGGTGAAGGTGTCCGGGTGGACGAGCTGCCCCTGCTCGTCGGTGAAGAGATAGGGACTGAGCCTGCGGCGCTGCTTGTCCGCCTCCATCTGCTTGCGGCGCTTGTAGGCGAGGAGGATGCCCCGCAGGTCGGAGGAGAGATAGACTTCACGTCTCTTGCCGTTTTTTGTGGAGCCCTCCACAATGCCCTTGCCGGGAACGCTGCTGCGGGAGCGGCTGACGGTGAGCAGCAGACCGTTTTGCGTAGTGGCGAAGTCCGACCATTGCAGAGCGCACAGCTCACCCCGGCGACAGCCGGTGTACATGGAGAGCAGATAGAACAGGCGGTAGTGCCGCGGTTCCCTTGCCAGCGCGTCCAGCAGCTTTTCCACCTCGCCTCGCGTGGGAATGCGCTGCACCGTGCGCCGCGGTGTGGGCAGGTCTAACATCCGCGCGGGATTCTTTTCGATGATCTCATTGCGCTTGGCGTCGCTGAGTACGGCGGAGACCACAGAGAGGTATCGCTGCGCGGTGGATTCGTTGATGCGCTTTCCGTGGTGCTTGCGCTTGCGCAGCTCGGAGAGCATATTTTCCAGCGCCATCGGTCGGAGTTTATTGAGGCGGATGCCGCCGATCATGGGATACACCACCTCCAGCATTCGCCGGTATGCGGCGATGGTGCTGGGGGCGTATTTGGTCTGCCGCTTCAGCCAGCGGGAGGCGAATTCCTCAAAGGTCATCTCGCCGTCCTCGGCGTAGCCAGTCTTGAAGCTGCGCTCCAGTTCCTCGGCGGCGTGGGCGACGAATTGGGAAATGCCGCGCTTGGGGACACCGGGCGGGACTTGGATGGTCTTCGCCTTGCTGATTTTTTTGCCGTTGGGTCGGTAGCCGTTGCTGACGGTGATCTTATACCGTCGCTCATCTAATTTTTTGATGCTTGCCATTTTTAGAGTCCTCCCATGGTTTGCTCATGCGGTTGTTCTTTCTGTTCTTCCCACGCAGCGTGTTCATCCAATTTTTCTTTTACCGCCAGAGCCGCGCCTGCGGCAAAGCCGATCGCCGCGCCGAAGTTTTCGGCGGCGATCTTCGCCTCCATGCGCCGCCGCTTTTCCTCGGCGTCCTCATCCTCATCCTCATCCAGTAGTGTCCCTGCGGCAGCCAGCCCAACCGCGGCGGGGATCAGAGGAACAGGCCGCGGATCGTCGCCACGCCATACCACCCGGCCAGTGCCGCTGCGCCGATCACCAAAAGCAGCGCTATCCACTTGAGGGCCACCAGCAGGCTGAAATCCGGGAGCCAGTCGATCCACTTGGAGGAATACCTCTCGATCAGATTCCCAACCCGTTCCAGCAGTTTGTTCATCTCCGCCAGCGATCTCTGCATCTCCGTGAGCGACTTCTGCACCGGCGTCAGGTCGATGTGCGTTTTCAATTCCGGCAACGTATTTCGAATTTCCTCCAGCTCCCAGTTTATTCCGTTTGCCTGTTCCGTCAGCTTGCTCATCGTCTGCGGCAGATCGCACTGGATCACGATGGGCTGCATCATCTGCGGCGCAGCCGGCGGTGCGCTGCTCGGCTGATTCAGCCGTTTCAATTCCGCTATTGGTTTCCGCTGTTCGTAATTTTCTCTTGATGAGTTCTGCCCGTATTCTGAATTCATGCTCCATGGCCTCCTTGCAATACTTTTCTTCGTGTAGTTTGTTGTCGCGGCACCTCATGCCGTCCGGCGTGGTGTAGGTGATGTACTTGCGGGTGCTCTCCCAGCGGACGGCATAGCCCTCGGATGCCATCAGGGAAACGAAGGCGTCCTTGTCGGCGGCGCATTTCATGCACTCGTCGATGGTGTTCATGAGCCGGAACTTCCAGCTTTGACCTTTCAGCGCTGTGTGATACTCCGCGCCGTCCATGCTGCGGGCCTGCTGTGTTGGCGCGTCAAAGACAGGAAGACCCATCTCCTGACAGATCGCATCGTTGCGCCGCATCAACTCTTGGATCTGTTCCTTCGCCATGTGCAGCTTTTTGCCGGTTTCGAAGTTGACGGAGTTGATGACGCAGTGGGAGTGGATGTGCTCCCGGTCTACATGGGTGCAGATCAGCACCTCGCAGCCGTCGAAGTATTCCGCCAGCCGCCGTGCGGCTTCGTGGGCCTGTCGGGGATCGACTTCTGCACCCTTCGGAAAACTCTGCACCATGTGGTAGAACATCACCCCGCCGTCCTTGTGATAGAGCAGCTTCGTGTTCAGGAAATCGTCGTAGACGCTCTGGGGCTGGCAATTGATGCCGCTGACGAGCGGCGCGCCCTCCCATGTAGTTTTCTTTTCCTGCATGACGTAGAGCGTCACGCCGCGCATGGCGGCGCGGGACTGTGTGCCCCGTTTGTAGTTCACAAAATGTACGATGGCCATACGGCTCACCGACCTTCCATGACAGCCCGCAACGCGGCGCTGACCTCAGACAGTTCCTGCGCGGCCTTGTCGAGACCGATGACCTGCACCTTGCCCATGTTGGCAAGAACGGTGAGGCGGTTGATGTTGCTGCCGATGCCCTTGAGCTGGCGGAGCAGTTCCTTTTGCTCGTCGATGACCACGATCCGCTTGCCGAGACAGCAGGCGGTGACATAATCACTCATGGACATGTGGGCCTTCGCCGCCAGCGCCCTGATCTTCTTACGGTCGGCGGACGCCATGCGCGTGCTGAATTTGATATCTTTTTTCATGTTTTTCTCCAATCGTAGCTTTAAGTGGGTCCGGGCTTCCGCCCGGAATTTGGGCGCAGGGCTTTGCCCGCCCGGTGCATTTGGCAGGGCAGCGGCTTCGCCGCAGACCAGACAAATGCGATGCTGGCCGTCGTCCGAGCGGACGACGAATCCCTCGTCCCGCCGCAAGCGGCAGGACTCGCTCTCTCCGCTGCGCTGCCCCGGCGCTCGCCCTGTGTGGGTTGAATATCCCCACGGCGGGTACGCACGCCACCCCAGCCCTGAATCGCGCACACAGCGGCTCACAGGCCGAAACACGGCGGGTTCTCAGGGTCGATGGTGACGATGTTTCCGGTAGCAGGATCATCGACACCATCGACCCTTTTCAGGCAGATCAGACGGTCGCCGTTGCTCTTGCGGAAGGACACCGTAATGCCGTTTCTCCTTAGAGCGTCAACGCTTTTACGGATTCGGTGGGAGAAGCTGTTGGGGGTCAGTCCCTCCGCACCGGCAGGGTCGATCTTTTCCAACAGCACCTTGGCAGGGGCGCTGATCTCCGGCTGCCGATGCAACAGTTCAGAGAGAAGAAAAAGAATTCTTGCGTTGGGCTGCTCCGTCTGTTCGCAGTCATCTGACAGCAGCTTCCAGACATGATCCTCACCGTCGAACTCCAGTGCCAGCTCCCGATAGGGGATGTCCCGCCCGGTGCAGTAGAGCGTGGCTGTGTTCTCTCTGCGCTTGCTCTTGCGGAGGACAAAGTTGCTGTCGGTGGCACCGCTGAGTCCGGTGGTGCCGGAGATCATGTTCATGGGATCATCGTCATTCATCTTCCGCAGATGATGCACCAGCAGAATGGCGATGCGGTGCTTGTCCGCCAGCGCTTTCAGAACGCCGATGTCCCGGTAGTCGCTGGCGTATGGATTCGCGTCATTGCCCACGGTGCGGATGCGTTGGAGCGTGTCGATGACGATGAGTTTGGTCTGCGGATGCTCCTTCAAGAATTGCTCGATCTGTTCCACCAGCCCGTTGTGGAGCTGCTGGGACATGACGGCGAAGTGCAGCGTGGGCGGCGCGTCCTCCGTGAGATCAAAGAGGCGGCTCTGGATACGCTGGAAGCTGTCCTCCAGACAGAGGTACAGCACCTCGCATGGCCGCGTGGCGAATGTCCAGAGCGGTTTGCCCTGCGCGGCGCAGAGACACAGCCACAGCGCCAGCCACGATTTGCCGATCTTCGGCGCGCCTGCCAGCAGGTGCAGCCCCTGGGGAAGCAGATCGTCGACCACGAAGGAGACCGGCTCGTAAGCGGTGCTTTGCAGCGTGTCCGCGTCAATGGTTTGCAGTCGGTTCATAAAAATTTCTCCTTTCTGAGTTGGAGTGTTTATTTCTTTCAGGCCTGTGCTT